>JADMIO010796501.1_pt1 | contig 69677 bp, 69 predicted proteins | sample 8958161 | NCBI WGS metagenome assembly JADMIO01 (sample SAMN16585339, study PRJNA669376) | soil metagenome | isolation source: Crop rotation soil | place: USA: Cullars Rotation, Alabama | collected 2011 | reverse complement strand
CTTTCCCGTAAACTTCACATCCCGACCACATACAGGCAAAGTAATGGCATTACCGCGAGCCATTACTCCTACGCGCGCAATTAACGAATCCACCATCGGGGCAGCTGGTGTCGATAACGAAGTATCTTCAACCGGTTGAGTATTGAGCGTATGTTTTGGAATAACAGGCGCACGCTTCATTATCTAATCTCCCAGCGTGGTTTAATCAGACGATCGAAAATTTCATTGCAGACAGGTTCCCAAATAGAAAGAGCATTTCTCCAGGCACCAGTTGAAGAGCGTTGATCAATGGCCTGTTCAAAAACAGTTCTCATCCGGATCTGACCTTTACCAACTTCATCCGTTTCACGTACAACATTTTTTAGAACCATGCTTCCCCAGGCATCCCGAATTTGCTCCTCCATCCACGGGGACTGAGAGCCATTACTATTGCTGTATTTGGTAAGCAAAATACGTACATCAGGCTCGAACCCTTTAAGATCAACGTTCTTGAGCAGATCACGAAGCATATCGAAAAACTGCAGTGCGGAGGTGTAGTCAAACAACTCAGCAGGCGTGGGAACAATCAGCACATCAGCAGCACATACGACATTAATCGTGCCGATACCCAGGTTAGGCGCGCTGTCAATAACTATGACATCATAGTCATGAGCAACAGTTTCAATGGCCAGTCGGAGCATCAGGTGTGGATCGGTGGGCAGTTTACCTTCATCAAATTTGCCCATTAACTCAGTTTCAATACGGTGCAGAGCCAGACAGGAAGGAATAATGTCAAGCCCCGGCCAGCAAGTGGGCTTTATTGCATAAGTGACATCGTCCTTTTCCCCAAGATAGAAAGGCAGGAGAGTGTCTTCTGCATGAATATGAAGATCTGGTACCCATCCGTGATACATTGAGGCTGTTCCCTGGGGGTCGTTACCTTCCACGAGCAAAACACGTAGCCCCTTCAGAGCCAGATCCTGAGCAAGATGAACAGAAACTGAGGTTTTGTAAACGCCTCCTTTATGGGCAGCAACCCCGATCACCGGTGGAAATACGTCTTCAGCACGTCGCAATCGCGTACCAAACACATCACGCATATGATTAATTTGTTCAATTGTATAACCAACACGTTGCTCAACCCGTCCTCGAATTTCCATATCCGGGTGCGGTAGTCGCCCTGCTTTCTCGGCATCTCTGATAGCCTGAGAAGAAACCCCAACTAAATCCGCTGCTTCACCTATTCTCCAGCGCCGGGTTATTTTCCTCGCTTCCGGGCTGTCATCATTAAACTGTGCAATGGCGATAGCCTTCGTCATTTCATGACCAGCGTTTATGCACTGGTTAAGTGTTTCCATGAGTTTCATTCTGAACATCCTTTAATCATTGCTTTGCGTTTTTTTATTAAATCTTGCAATTTACTGCAAAGCAACAACAAAATCGCAAAGTCATCAAAAAACCGCAAAGTTGTTTAAAATAAGAGCAACACTACAAAAGGAGATAAGAAGAGCACATACCTCAGTCACTTATTATCACTAGCGCTCGCCGCAGCCGTGTAACCGAGCATAGCGAGCGAACTGGCGAGGAAGCAAAGAAGAACTGTTCTGTCAGATAGCTCTTACGCTCAGCGCAAGAAGAAATATCCACCGTGGGAAAAACTCCAGGTAGAGGTACACACGCGGATAGCCAATTCAGAGTAATAAACTGTGATAATCAACCCTCATCAATGATGACGAACTAACCCCCGATATCAAGTCACATGACGAAGGGAAAGAGAAGGAAATCAACTGTGACAAACTGCCCTCAAATTTGGCTTCCTTAAAAATTACAGTTCAAAAAGTATGAGAAAATCCATGCAGGCTGAAGGAAACAGCAAAACTGTGACAAATTACCCTCAGTAGGTCAGAACAAATGTGACGAACCACCCTCAAATCTGTGACAGATAACCCTCAGACTATCCTGTCGTCATGGAAGTGATATCGCGGAAGGAAAATACGATATGAGTCGTCTGGCGGCCTTTCTTTTTCTCAATGTATGAGAGGCGCATTGGAGTTCTGCTGTTGATCTCATTAACACAGACCTGCAGGAAGCGGCGGCGGAAGTCAGGCATACGCTGGTAACTTTGAGGCAGCTGGTAACGCTCTATGATCCAGTCGATTTTCAGAGAGACGATGCCTGAGCCATCCGGCTTACGATACTGACACAGGGATTCGTATAAACGCATGGCATACGGATTGGTGATTTCTTTTGTTTCACTAAGCCGAAACTGCGTAAACCGGTTCTGTAACCCGATAAAGAAGGGAATGAGATATGGGTTGATATGTACACTGTAAAGCCCTCTGGATGGACTGTGCGCACGTTTGATAAACCAAGGAAAAGATTCATAGCCTTTTTCATCGCCGGCATCCTCTTCAGGGCGATAAAAAACCACTTCCTTCCCCGCGAAACTCTTCAATGCCTGCCGTATATCCTTACTGGCTTCCGCAGAGGTCAATCCGAATATTTCAGCATATTTAGCAACATGGATCTCGCAGATACCGTCATGTTCCTGTAGGGTGCCATCAGATTTTCTGATCTGGTCAACGAACAGATACAGCATACGTTTTTGATCCCGGGAGAGACTATATGCCGCCTCAGTGAGGTCGTTTGACTGGACGATTCGCGGGCTATTTTTACGTTTCTTGTGATTGATAACCGCTGTTTCCGCCATGACAGATCCATGTGAAGTGTGACAAGTTTTTAGATTGTCACACTAAATAAAAAAGAGTCAATAAGCAGGGATAACTTTGTGAAAAAACAGCTTCTTCTGAGGGCAATTTGTCACAGGGTTAAGGGCAATTTGTCACAGACAGGACTGTCATTTGAGGGTGATTTGTCACACTGAAAGGGCAATTTGTCACAACACCTTCTCTAGAACCAGCATGGATAAAGGCCTACAAGGCGCTCTAAAAAAGAAGATCTAAAAACTATAAAAAAAATAATTATAAAAATATCCCCGTGGATAAGTGGATAACCCCAAGGGAAGTTTTTTCAGGCATCGTGTGTAAGCAGAATATATAAGTGCTGTTCCCTGGTGCTTCCTCGCTCACTCGACCGGGAGGGTTCGAGAAGGGGGGGCACCCCCCTTCGGCGTGCGCGGTCACGCGCACAGGGCGCAGCCCTGGTTAAAAACAAGGTTTATAAATATTGGTTTAAAAGCAGGTTAAAAGACAGGTTAGCGGTGGCCGAAAAACGGGCGGAAACCCTTGCAAATGCTGGATTTTCTGCCTGTGGACAGCCCCTCAAATGTCAATAGGTGCGCCCCTCATCTGTCAGCACTCTGCCCCTCAAGTGTCAAGGATCGCGCCCCTCATCTGTCAGTAGTCGCGCCCCTCAAGTGTCAATACCGCAGGGCACTTATCCCCAGGCTTGTCCACATCATCTGTGGGAAACTCGCGTAAAATCAGGCGTTTTCGCCGATTTGCGAGGCTGGCCAGCTCCACGTCGCCGGCCGAAATCGAGCCTGCCCCTCATCTGTCAACGCCGCGCCGGGTGAGTCGGCCCCTCAAGTGTCAACGTCCGCCCCTCATCTGTCAGTGAGGGCCAAGTTTTCCGCGAGGTATCCACAACGCCGGCGGCCGGCCGCGGTGTCTCGCACACGGCTTCGACGGCGTTTCTGGCGCGTTTGCAGGGCCATAGACGGCCGCCAGCCCAGCGGCGAGGGCAACCAGCCGAGGGCTTCGCCCTGTCGCTCGACTGCGGCGAGCACTACTGGCTGTAAAAGGACAGACCACATCATGGTTCTGTGTTCATTAGGTTGTTCTGTCCATTGCTGACATAATCCGCTCCACTTCAACGTAACACCGCACGAAGATTTCTATTGTTCCTGAAGGCATATTCAAATCGTTTTCGTTACCGCTTGCAGGCATCATGACAGAACACTACTTCCTATAAACGCTACACAGGCTCCTGAGATTAATAATGCGGATCTCTACGATAATGGGAGATTTTCCCGACTGTTTCGTTCGCTTCTCAGTGGATAACAGCCAGCTTCTCTGTTTAACAGACAAAAACAGCATATCCACTCAGTTCCACATTTCCATATAAAGGCCAAGGCATTTATTCTCAGGATAATTGTTTCAGCATCGCAACCGCATCAGACTCCGGCATCGCAAACTGCACCCGGTGCCGGGCAGCCACATCCAGCGCAAAAACCTTCGTGTAGACTTCCGTTGAACTGATGGACTTATGTCCCATCAGGCTTTGCAGAACTTTCAGCGGTATACCGGCATACAGCATGTGCATCGCATAGGAATGGCGGAACGTATGTGGTGTGACCGGAACAGAGAACGTCACACCGTCAGCAGCAGCGGCGGCAACCGCCTCCCCAATCCAGGTCCTGACCGTTCTGTCCGTCACTTCCCAGATCCGCGCTTTCTCTGTCCTTCCTGTGCGACGGTTACGCCGCTCCATGAGCTTATCGGGTCCACTCGCGAACGCAGAAAGGCCCACCCGAAGGTGAGCCAGTGTGATTACATTTGCGGCCTAACTGTGGCCAGTCCAGTTACGCTGGAGTCACTAGTATTTAGGTGACACTATAGAAGCGGCCGCGACAACTTGTCCACGTGGAATTCTAAGCTTAGGATCCCAATGTGCTGGAAAGCCAGACGTCTTCACGTATAGTTCAAAAGATGGGTCATGAATAATGAAACTTTGACCACATGCAGACAAGGTTGAACAAATCGTCACAGCAGAGGTTTTGCCAGCACCTGAGTTACCCACGCACAATCCATGCATGGCTGAAGTCTTCATTGTGATGGCTATATCTCCAAATCTAAATCCCTTGTTAGACCCGTTCAAAAACCCATCGTTAATATCACCCCATTTAGCATGATATATTTGTTTTTCAGGAGTTGGCGAAAATCCGGTTATCAATCCGTCGGTGAAGTCTGTAACGACCGAGCCGAGGGCACTTCCGAATCCGCTCCAAAAATTATTATTGTCCATTGTTTTGAGGCATTTGCCGATTAAAAATAAAACGATAAAGCAGGCCGTTGAGACCTTTACACATGTGTTCGACTAAGATCAGTGTAATAAAAAGTAAGAAGGCCAATGCTTTGCAGATGGCTATTATCAACCACATAAATGCTTTTATAAATAAAGCTTTCCAGTCAAGGTTCTTATATTCCATTTTTACAAAAAATTTAAAGGTTTGCTTTGAACTCAACGGCAGCACCCTTTTCTGAAAAGATCTTTTGATATACTTCGGATAGTGCCTGGTATATTTCATCTTCGTTCGTGTCTTTGGGTTGATGTATAATTATGATCGTGATGCCTGTCAAATCGTTTATTTTTAAGTCTCCAAGATTCTTTATGTATGCTTCAGGATCATTTAACAAGAGCGATTTATCATAGCCTCTGTATAAATTTGCTTGGGATGAATTTTCAATCAGATCGGAATAAATAAACATTACTTTCTTTTCTGCTTCACTTTGACTTAGAAGGTTGGCGTAATGAATGACATTAGTCAAAATCTTCGATTGGGAGCGATAAGGATTTGCAGTTATGTCGTTGGTCTTTTGCGCGACTTCTTGCTGTAGCTTTTCTGCGTCTTCCTTTCGGACGTTCTCATTACCATTATAATAATTTGTTGCCGGCATATTTATATGACGTTCTTGATTCACTCGCATGTCACTGATAGGAGCAATAGTAATATTGATCCCTTCATAGGGATGTTTTGCGATTTGTAACTCTGCGAATATTTTATCGACTTCGATTTTGGCCACCACGGCGTCAGTTACGTCGATTAGTATGATTGCGTTGGTTGTCGGTGCATCATGGATAATATTTTTGACACAGCCGTATAGGAGAACGGTTATCCCAACCGCTATCCAGATAATAAAATTGGTGTTCTTTTTCATGATGATTTATTTTTTAAAAAGTTGAGAATGAATGGCAAATTTGTGTATAGCGGATTCACATTCTTTATCTATGCGATCATTAAGAGATTGCTGATATGCTCGCTTCCGATACGATTCTAATTCAAGTGAACTGTGGCTGAGATTAAGATGTTTTTGCTGAAGATCAAGCGTGGCAATATCTTGAATAAGATTGTTTTTTTCGTTATTGAGTTTACGCCACATCTCATATTGTATCTGTTGTTCCTTGCTTGGGAGGGCCCGGCTCACCAATACGGTCACGAAAAAAAGAAACAAGTTTATCAAGGTAAAGGCAAGTATTGGTAAGCTAAACCATTGGTAAGTGTTATTTTCAACCGTCCGTAAAACAGCCGCGACCCAAAAAAATAAGATCATAAAAACTACCATTCCAAAGATGTATCTTTTCTGCTTTTGCGGTGGCTGTCGCCTAATGATTGCGGGCAATTTATGAGCACCCAACGCAAGCCCCAACCCGAGACTCAGTGACAATATGATCGTTTGCCAGTTACTGTCTTTCGAGAATTTGCTATAGGTATGCATAAAAACCACAATATCACCTAGCCCTAAAATAATAACGAACATCCACACCCAAGCCACAATACGCGGGTTAAAATCAAGCTTAAGGGCAGTGTCTAACTGAAGATTAATCTGCCTGATGCGCCGATCTTTTGATTCCGCATCAATTGTATTGTGATTCATGAGTTGGTCAGTGTGTTGTTGTGAATGCGTTACCTCGATCTGGTGCAACCTGCCATTGATATGATGATCGACAAAACCTTTGATCTTAGCATATAGGGCAGTAATATAATCGGAGAGGGCATTCCGTTGATCTTCCGTAATTTTTTCGCTATTCAAATTTGCGGCAATTGATAGCACTTCCCGCTCGGCTGCCTGGCATTGTTTCGACACTTCAAGTTCCAGTTTAGAATCTTTGTAATCTGACTTTTTGTTTAAAAAAGGGGTCAGACGCATGTTCGATAAGAGAATAATTAATTGATAAATTTTTTTCATTTGTCTTTAGTTTTAATAATTGAATTGTTTAAAAATTGTGATGAAATCTTGTGATCTGTTGGTCTCATGGTATCACAAAGGCCGTTAGATCGCAAGTGTAAAGTGATTTATAGGGTTCAGTAGACGATGTAAAGCATACATATTCCTGATGCAGATCAGAATATTTATTGAATAGCTCGGTATATTGAACTGAAGCGGTTAGAAATTTTTGAATGTATTCTTTGCGGATCAAGATTGCCTTTCCTACCCACATGAAATTTTGAGGTTCGGCGGGGGTAAGGAATCTTGTTCGTAAAGAATTGAAGTCATTCAAAAGCTGTTGTGCGGTGGTGGTTGATTGATTGTTTTGCATAATCGGTTTTATTATTTTGTTGTTGGCAATAAAAGATTCGTGTAAGAGTTTTCGGATTAATCTGTTAAGTTTAGTTTGATATGGACATGCACATTCGGCCCAATTTTCCGCACTCTCATGCTTCTAATCCATCGAATAGACATGTTTCCCAGATCGCGCAGTTCGATATTGATGAAGTATGAAATTTTTTCGATACGAATTCTGTGACTTATTGTGGTATCTGTTAGCCATTGGGTTGTCCACCCGGTATATTCTGTAAGTAATAAGGTAAGATTTATTTCAGAGCCTTTTAACTTCTCAATGTAATGATCAAGATTAGCGAATCTGACCGTTTGATCTTTAACATCATTCTCTGATGCTTCATTTATAATTTTATTTTTCATGAGATTATTTTTTTATTTATTTTAAGATTGAATTTGACTTGTTTAATCCGTTGTATTTTGATGTTTTATACCTATTGTGTTTCTGCCAGAAATTGACTATATTTGAATAGTCAAAGGGCGGTTTATACCACTTTTTGGCGTAAAAAGGGCGTATCATTTGGTTTTAAACCAAAAGGTAATGTCTGTAATAAAAGGGGTAGAAGTTGAACTTTCTCAGGGGACGCTTCTACTCTATTTTTTTATGGAGGTTTCAATTTTATCATTGATATTATTGGTTAGAATAAAAAAATAAAGGGTCATACCGACAGAAACTGTCCGTATGACCCTTTTTATTAAAAGGATTATGGAGCTACACCCTCCCAGGTGGCGGTAGGTTATTGCATTCATTATTTATACTGATTATTTGGTTTATTTTGATAATTTTAACTGATAATTCCATTTTGATTCTTAATTTTGGGTGTAAATTAATTATTAGTGATCCAAAGTTATATTATTAGTATTTAATTTCCAAATTTATTTTAACATAATATTTTTATATGCCTAATGTACCTAGTAATAATTTGAGTCAAATCCTTTCTGTACTTACTAAAAGTGAACTACGGCATATTACTCTTTCAAATCAGTTTTCGGAAGATTCTACGGATAATCCTTATTCAATTCTATTCAATTTATTAGTAAACCAAAAGTTAGATAATGAAACATTATACGAGAGGATGAAGCCTTATGTTAAAAGCAAAAATCATTTTAATGTCCTGCGGCACGAGCTATTTCATAAGATATTAAAGAGCATGCGGCACTACCCAACCCCTTCATATGATATCGACATGCAAATTATTGATGGGATTAAGGATGCTTCATGGTTATTAAATCGCGGCATGACCAAACAAGCTATCAAGGTGGTTGGATATGTGAAAAAACTTGCTTTTGAATATGAAAAATATCTTTACATATTGCATATTATATATTTGGAATCTGAAGCGAACTTTAAATTACTCTCCCCGCAAGAACTTTTTGAGTATACAAAAAATACTGCCATATCTCTTTCTGAAAATATCTTTCCCACGCTTATGGAATTTTTTGAATATGAAAAATTGGATGCCTATATTAATTGTAGACTACAGATAGTAAATTTTGCCGATTCCAATATTACTGATGATATAGATAATATGGTAAATAAATATTTAAAGAAAAACAAACTGAAACCCAATCTGGTTGAATCTAACATTACCAGACATAATCTTAAAATGATCTTAAATGAAGATGATCAAGTGAAAAAAAATGGACTTCATATAAGATGGAATGAGTTGTTAGCTAGTCAAGAAAATTTTATTAAGTCTATTAGAAGTAAACATGAAGACGTATTGCTAAAAAGTATTCCTTCTCGTATTATTAGCCTCTATGGAAATCAACTTCGTCTTTGCGTAGCGGCATCAAATGATGCTAAATTTAAGAGTACACTCAAAGAACTTAAATCTTTGAATTTTCCAGGCAGTAGATATGAAGTTACCAAAATGGCGATTGTGTATACATATGAACAGTTATATTTTCGACAAATGGTTCGCTTACCTGAGTTAAAAAAGTCTTGCTCAGAGGTTGAGATATTTCTGAAAAGAGAGAGCGATAAATTAATTGGTAAAGATACTTATATGACACTCATGGCAATGCTAATTCACAGCCTGTTTATTTTGGAGGAGTTTCAAATGTGCAATAATTATATCTCTATAATTGACAGAAAATATAAAGACAATGACATACGTGTTGATATACTTTCCTTTAACGCAATTATACGGTTTTTCGTTTTTTATGAAATGGATTTGATAAGAAAGATTATGTCAATAGTACCTAAAGCTGAAAAATTTATCAAAGAAAAGGAAGTTTTATATCTAGCATCAAAGAGCAGCATAGAATTTTTTAAAAAAATTACTACGGATAAGTTGTTAAATATGGAACTGCTAAAGCAATATTATGATCAATTGACGGTGCAAAAAGATGACAAAAAACTGAGTTTGTTATTCAATTATTTTGATGCTCACGCGTGGGCTGAAGCGAAATTATATAACAAAAATTACGCTACAGTATTAAAACGTAATTGGCCCAAATAGCTTAAAGAATAACCGTTCATTTTCTTTTGATTGCCTATGATCAATAAATTTAGGCATTAGCAATGAATGTTTCAGAAATAAATTTATCAAGAATTTCTTCTTTTTCCTTTTGATCAGAAAGTTCAAACTCTATTTTTTTCAACTCATCTTGAGCATTCATAATTTCAATATTATGAATTGGGTTTTTTTCATTTTTAAGGATTTCTATCATTCTATCTTGACTACTGTATTTAGAATTAAGCATCTCTTTAAGATGTTTAATTCCTTGATAGATGGCTATGATAGAAAATCCAAGGGTAGTTTTATTCGCTCTGATTTTATTTATCTCATCATTAAAATCATTAATGGTTTGCTTAACAGGATCAAGAAGAAGAGCATTGTTATTGGATTCTATTTTAAGCCTATGAGGGAAAGAAAAATTGTCTTTATATCTATCCAGTCTGGTTATAATCTTTTTCGAATCAATGATTACACAGGAAAATCGGAAAATTGGTGTCGGTGTCCAAAATGACTCATAATCCCTTCCCACCTTCTCCATTTTAATAAGATGTTCAATATGACTTTTTAACATATAGCCAACCGTACGGGCTTGCAATACATGAGCTGTATTAGTATATCCTCTTGAAATGGTGGCATTCGTATAGCTTGTATATTTAGGATCAACATCTATTTCATATAGCCTGGTATACTTTATTTTGGGGTTCTGAGTAATGAAGAGATCTAACTTATCTATATAATTTTGATGCACCTTAAAAAAATGTTCTTCATTACTATTGCTTCCTTTTATTCCGCGAAATTTCTTTTCCTCTGGAAGAAAATTAATTATAGTGATCTCACTTGTGGCACCTGAAATTTCATATAAAAGTCGATCAAAAAAAAGAGTAATAAATCTCTTCAGTCGATCATCTTCTTTTTCTTCTTTTTCATGTGGTAAATCATTTATTGAAAACAATTCTGAATTAACTAACTGAGTTTCTTTGATGGGATCTCTTTCATATCCGAAAAAATCTAACGGAAGACTCAACGACTTCGATAAGGCCATGGCCTGATAATATGTAAATTCCTGTCTGCTCAAATAATTGTAAGCAGATTGCTTCGACACTTTACAAATATTGATGAACTCTGAAATCGAAATATTTTTATTAATGAGATAGTTCTTAAGTTTTCGTCCATAATGAATTACTTCATTAGTTTCCTTCTCGTTATTATTTACAATTGGCATAGCTGGTGGTTTATATAGTAATTATTAAATGATTTAGTACTTCAGGGGAGTTTCCTAAAATTCATTTTTTGCCATTTTTACGTGTTTTTGTACAAAATGTTACAAATAATTATCCACAAAGATAGGGATTTTTCTCTTAAGTAGTATGACTTTATCCACATCTGACTGTATTTTATATACTTTTTAACAAAAAAATGTTTATATTGACGCCGAGTTAATGGTAAATTAGATTGACAAGGACAAATATTTGATTATTTTGTTCTTTTATTTTTTAAAAACTTGGACTTCAGGATTTTTTTTCGTACGTTTGCTTCAACAACTATAAAACAATATTTATATGACAGCGGTCCTAATATATCAGCAGCCAGATCAACAAAACAATTTAATTCAAAATGGAGTGCCTATACCTTAAAAAATACTTTTATCAAAATTACAAACGCATCGTGTTTTCGCAATTTTTTTGTGAAACACATGCGTTTTTCTTATATAACGAAACCTATTTAATAACAAGTGGCACAACCTTACGGAAGTGCCACAGAAGTCTAATCGTTTCTCCAGTTTCAGTTTGTATTAATCTCTTGGCCGAGTTTACATACTGTTTAAAAGAAACTTTCCACCAAAGGTATATTAAATTGTACCTTCTTCCAAATTGTTGCAGGCTGATGTTTACAAGTCAATGGCGACAAGAACAAACCTGTGGAAAACCTGACTGCTGTGGTCCCCTCGAATCTGTGCCCATCTCAATTACAGAGGATGGAGAAAAATCAAAAAAACAAAGGATTTAACAATCCAACAAGAGAAGGGTATTTACATAAATATCTTTCCTGGGCCGGTATTAACACCCCCTACCAATTCGAATTTTATGATGCCCCAAAGGCCGACTGGCTGATGCGTCCGCATGGGAATCTTGTCAAATTTAATTGTGGTATCGCTGCTAAAGCCGGCGAAAGCTTTTACATCCTTGTCATGATTCACGAATTTATTCACTTGTGTCAACAGAATATGGGTCATAAAAGTGATGTGATGTATCTGAAGGATGCTTTTGGCGAGTTCGCCATGCGACAGATCGATACTGAAGCAGATTTGGAAACCTTTATATTTTTTAAGGAGAATTATGGTTATGATTTCCCGAAATTCTATACCATACTTGGCGAAGGTCAGAGTGTTTTTGGATCTGGAAAGGCTCGAAGTCATAAATACGAACGGAATTTGTCTACTCTTCTCTCCATTTACAGTTTTGAGAAAACAAATATAAGAAGAGTTATCATGACAGACTTAAAAACCCTTCCGCTCGACAACACGCTTAAATTGTTTATCGTGGGCAGATTTCATCGCTATGATCCTATTTACGTAGAACCAGATATACAACAAAAAATACTTTATTTACTTCAAGGAAAAATTAGTGATCCGGTATATTTTGCCTATGAGGCCTCTTTTATCGGGGATAAGATATTTCACAAGGTTTTTGGTGCCACTTTAGTCACAAAAAAATAATATAGTCATGGAAATGATTAAAATGAAAATATTTAGATATTACTTGACTGATCAAGGATTTCTTATTTCGCATTCGGATGACGAATATGATTATTATGGGCTTTTTTATTCGGATTTAGAATTAAGAATTCGAAAAACGTCTGCAGAAATTTTAAGAAATGAAATGGAATTGTTATTACAACCGTTTCAGGAATTCAACCTATTATCCTTTGAGATGGTAGTTAAAACAGCGAGTTATTATCAGGTTCGTAAAGCTATTTAGACTTTGATTATATTTCCTTTCCGATATCTTTACTCTTGCCTTTTTCACGAACTTTCTTCAATTCATTCACCCGATCTTGGTCAGGTTTTTTCTCCTGGCCTTTTTCTTTTTCAAATTGTTTTATCCCATCCAAAAAGCCCTTGCCATATTCATCTTTTCCATCAATTGACGGTTGTACCTTCGCTAACAATTCAGGCTGATATTTCGCCAATTTGTAGGCGTCATTAAATCCTTTAAGATATAATCCTTCCTGACTTTCTTTTTCTTGCATAATTAAAAGGTGTTTCTTACGTGTTTATCAATGTATTCATGAAGACTATCGACGTCGTATAAGATAATCTTTTTCTGAGGCTGGCTAAACCGGACCTTCCCTTCATCCCTCAGATTTTGAAGGGTGGTTTTACTGGTTACCCGCAGAAGTTTCATTGCTTCATCTCCACTGATCCATTTTTGCTTTGGCAAGGAGAACTTATGGTCGATGTGTTCAATAACCTTATCTATCAATGCGTAGAAGGCGTCATTTTTTAAACACACAATTCCGATTTTATCCATTGATTTTATTTTTCACTTAATAATAATCTCACCAGATCGTCATTTTTTGTAAATCTTAATTCCCATTGTTCTCGGACTCTGTCAAATTCTGAGGCGACTGCTTTCGAAAAAGTATCAGTAATATCAACTTTTATGAATCCGTCAAAAAAGAACATTTCTTGGCTCAATTCATCTTTGCTGCTTTTAATAATGACAATATACCGACCTAAAGGAAGAACTCCCGTCACACCATTCTTTGAGAGAGCCGTTTTGACTTGTATTTGAAAATCTATATCTCCACCCATGTCTTCAATAATTTGTCTATTATATTCGCATTTTTGAAGATCTGTTGTATGTGCAAATGTTTCGGTAACATTTATATTGTCCACCAAAAGAGTATAATGTTCAGTTATCGGAGGTTGAAGGACCATAATTCTTTTTTTCATTGAATGTCGGTTAAGAATTAAAATTAATAAAAAGATTGATAGAATAAAACCATTCTTTTAAGAATGGTTTATTTTCATTAATGATTATAGTTCTCCCTCATCACACATCGAATAATATCCGTCATCCGTTAAAATGATACTGTCCAACAGTTGGATATCTAAAAACTTGCCTGCTTCCTTAAATTTCTTTACGATCTTATGATCGTTCTCACTTGGCCGGGACATTCCACTCGGATGATTGTGGCAAATAATTACCGCATGCGCGCAAAATCGGATCAAATGGAGAAAAATGAGACGGATATCGGCGCATGTCCCGACCATACTACCTGTGCTATGTTTAACGATTGCCAATACCCGGTTAGCTCTATTCAAGGCCATAAAATAAAAACTTTCGCGCAACAGCATTTCTGATTCAGTATAAAACTGACGAAAATAGGCGGCACTGTCCTGTGAAGTTTTGACTTGTGACAAATCAGAGATTCTAACGGTTTGTTTGGTGAAGACAACGGAAACATTAATGAATTTTTGTACGACTATAGGCATAGCCGTTTTACTTGTCTTTTCTGACAACGTGATTTCACACATGATATTTAATTTTAGAGGTTAGAAAACTGATTAGCTTAAGATTCTTATATAATCAGTATAGCGAAAACTGCCAATGAGTCAAGGAAGAATTTTAAGACTTGTGGTATTGTTTAGTCAGTCTGGATTTCTCAATTATAGGGATGTAACCAAGATGCTTTTTGCAGAGTTCCGATAGTTTCAAAGCTTCCTTGTCAAAAGTATCCTTAAAGTCATATCCCAAAATAATTCTCTCAATTTTTGGAACGGGTATGCCATTTGAAATCTCTTCGAAATTTTCCGAATAGATGGGAAGCTCCAAAAACCTGCCTTGGTTATTTGCCCCATTCTGTTTTATTATTGGAGACCTAATTTCACCATTACGCGTATGTGTTGAATTACTCACAACTCTATTTTTTCTCTTGTCGAAAAGAAGACGGACTTCGTTTTCCACTTTGAAAAGTTCCGACTTATGAAAACATGCAAGTTGTCCCAGATCAATAACTACATACGGTTGTTGTTTGTGAAATCTCTTCATAAAATTTTTTAGGCTTTTAAACTTTTTCAGGGACTTCGTGCCGTATTGTACTTTGCTCAATGCATAGCTGTTCCATTTTCTTACTGGATTTTCACTAAAACTGAGCACCATCGCAATTCCTTTGGCTTTCGCGTAAAGTCTCCACATGTTAAACTCGGCAGCTTTCGATTTCGTCAATATGTCACTCTTACACATTGAAAACAAGAATAAATTATCCCTTGCGTCATCAAGATTCTCACTATTAAATTCCATTAAATTTCCAGCAAAAGAATATTCCCTGGGATCGTTCAAGTTGTGGAGATTGTGCAGTCTTATATTCTTGCCCGAGATTACTTTTTTAAGGGCACGCAAATCAGTAAAATGAACCAGATTTGAGGGTTCTTGGAAGCAGTAATCGCTCCCTTCCAAGAAATGATTTTCGGGAGCAATGGCATAGAGCGAACTATTTACGACATCTCCTCTCAAATTGCTACTGCCAACGGTCAATTCTACATTAAACAGGTATTTGACTTCCCCTATAATTTTCTCCTCCTTTTCAGTCTTCCTCATCAGATGAAAGCCTTCATGATGTCATACATAATGGCGAGTATTAGTGGAATAATGACGAGCATAATTATCCCAATGAAAAAAGTCTTCCGTTGCTTCTCATAGTTCCTACGGCCTATTTGAAGCTCTACTGTTGGCCAAAGATGTTTAGACTTTTTTATAAAGAAATTATCGTATAGCCCAACAGCCAATAACCCCCCAAAAACCCCGGCCAAAAGAATTGCTCCTATAAAGCTTGTCGTGTCAGCGATTGCGTCAACCCAAAATTTGGTATAATTTAATGAATGCGAGTTGAATTTATCAATCAAAAAACCAAAACTAAGGGTTGCCACGATAAAAAGCACCCCTTGAACGATTTTTCGCGTTTTGTATATCACGTTGTCCTGCGCCTCCAATCCCTTCAGGTAATCATTAAGTTTGCCTTGCATGTCGTGGATTTTTGCTATCTTATCACTTCCTATTTCAATTTCGCTTATATTGATGAGTTCTTCCTTTATGCTTTCATACCCGTGCTGAAGCCTGACTCTCACATTCAGAGCTTTTTCACACGATGCCATTATTTCTATTGATTTTATGTTCTCATTATATATCTGGCTCCCATCATTAAAAATGTCTGTTGTATCAGAATCATAAGATACCGTGTCAAAACACTTCACATATACATTAAATTGCGGGGACGCGCAGTTAGTCTTGGCGTCTGTATAGCTATCCCAAATGATTTTGGAAAGATTTTGAATATCCGCTTTGGAGAATATTTTATCTTCAATAATTATCAGCCCGTTTTTTCGAATACTCATATCTTTATTTAAGAATACAATATATGGATTAATTGTTTAACTTATACTTTTAATTATTAAGGCAAATAGGGATTGGAAGCTCAAATTGAATCATATTACTATAACAGAAAACGGCATCAGTTCGAAGAAAAATCATGGAGTATAATTGAAATAATTGACATGTAAAATCGAATAGGATATAAAGAATACATCAGTGTTTAAGAATTTCAAATTTAAATTTCAACAATCAAATTAAACCACATGAATACAAATCAATATTAAATCTGCGTGTGCGTGGCGTGTGCGGTCACAAAAAAAGCAGTCAGATAAAAATCTAACTGCTTGAATTTGCTTGCTCCCCGACCTGGGCTCGAACCAGGGACCTAGTGATTAACAGTCACTCGCTCTAACCAGCTGAGCTATCGAGGAATTTCCCTTTTGGGAGTGCAAATGTAAGCCTAATCTGATTTATTTGCAATAGACGTTTCAAAATTATTAAAATAATTCGTAGTTTCGCGGCTTATAATTATTGTATATGAGTTTATTAACCGTAGGCAGCGTTGCCTTTGATGCCATCGAAACCCCTTTTGGAAAAACAGATAAAATTGTGGGTGGTGCCGCGACCTATATCGCATGGAGCGCATCTTATTTTACAAAGCCTGTCAATATCGTTTCGGTGATCGGTGATGATTTTGATATGAATGAACTAGCCGCCCTTGAAGAACGCGGGATCAATTATGACGGGATCGAGATCAGAAAAGGAGAAAAATCATTTTTCTGGAGTGGGAAATATCACCTCGATATGAATAGCCGCGATACATTGGTGACCGAGCTGAATGTGCTGGCCTCATTCAATCCTATCGTTCCTGAGTCATATAAGGATTGTCGTTACCTGATGCTGGGGAATATCGATCCTGCCTTGCAGATCAAAGTAATTGAACAATTACCCAACCGCCCGGAACTGATTGTTATGGATACGATGAATTTCTGGATGGATATTGCATTGGAACCGCTGAAAAAAGCGATCTCCATGGTGGATGTGCTGACGATCAATGACGAAGAAGCCAGGCAGTTAAGCGGCGAGAATTCTTTAGTAAAAGCGGCGCAAAAAATACAAAATATGGGACCTAAGTTCCTGGTGATCAAAAAAGGCGAACATGGAGCATTATTGTTTCATGGTAAAGAAGTTTTCTTTGCACCGGCGCTTCCTTTGGAGGAAGTATTCGATCCAACCGGTGCAGGTGATACCTTTGCCGGCGGCTTTATCGGGCATATCGCTAAAACAAACGATCTTTCTTTTGAAAATATGAAAAGGGCGATCATTTACGGATCGGCAATGGCTTCTTTTTGTGTAGAAAAATTTGGTACGGAAAGATTGAAGAGCCTGTCACAGGGACAGATCGACGAGCGGGTAAATATGTTTGTGGCCTTATCGCAATTTGATATAGAACTGGTTTAGCGTTATTAATGCGCAATAATTCTGTTATATTTGCAATCCAATAAAATTAATTCTTAAAAAATAAAAAACGAATACAATGGGTAGAGGTGATATGAGAACTAAAAAAGGCAAACGATTTGCAGGATCATTCGGTAACGTAAGATCGGCAAGAACGCCTGAAACAACGGCTGTAGCATCAGCACCGGTAGAGAAAAAAGAAAAGGCAGCAAAAGCACCGGCTAAAAAAGCGGCACCAAAAAAGAAAGCAGCCGAAAAAGAATAGTCCTGATCGATCTAGGGAGCGAGACGGTATTTGATCCAGTTTGTACCTTCCAGTTCATAGACGATCCGGTCATGTAATCTGTTGGGCCTGCCCTGCCAGAATTCTATCTTTTCAGGAATCACAATATACCCGCCCCAATGGTCGGGTTTTTTTATGTCGCCACTTTCCTCTAACGCTTTATATTTATTAAATAAAATGGCTTTTGATTCGATTCTGCGGCTCTGTGGCGAAACAATCGCACCGATCCGGCTCCCAACCGGCCTTTTGTAAAAGTATTCGTTAGATGTTTCTTCAGATACTTTCAAGACGGTTCCTTCTGCCCGCACCTGTTTTTCAAGGATATCCCATAAAAAAACGAGTGCCGCCCGCGGGTTTTCGGCAATATTGGCTGCTTTATTGCTTTCGTAATTGGTATAAAAAACAAAGCCGGCGTCTGTCAGTTCTTTTAATAAAACAATACGTGCCGATGGCTTTCCTTCTTTTGACGAAGTGGCCAATGTCATGGCGTTGGGTTCTAAAATAGTTGAAGATTTTGCTTCTGCAAACCAGGATCGAAAAAGAGGAAATGGGCTATCCGGTGTATTGGCCTCTGTTAACTCAGCCGCCTCATAATGCCGCCGCATTCCTGATAGATCGCTCATTTCCATATCAGCAGTTAACGGACATCAATCCGCAGTGTTTTCTGATAATGGATCCCGTCTTTCACATACATATCAAATATAAGCCTGATCACATCGGTCTGCTGGATCGTAGAATCACTCGGTACCGTAAAGGTAGCAGAATCATTTTGTATATTCATTGTGTCGGGATAGTAAGCTATCGAATATAATTGAGTAATGGGATCGACTGACTCGTCAAAAACATGATATTTGGTGCTTAAATTGTACCGGCAGGTGGTGGAATCGATCCGGCGGTCAGTAGTATACCTGACATTATAAGTGAGCATATCGCCCCTTTTCATATTAATCCAGTTGGTGTCCGGTGTTGTAAAAGTGATTGGTTCAGTAATACCATCAGTGGGAAATGTATCTTTTTTACAGCCGGTTGCGACGATAAAAACAAGATATAAAAACCCGACGATCAGAAATGACGTATAGTAGATTTTCTTCATTTTGTGTTTGTTACAGCTTTATAACGAATTTTTACTTTCGAATATTTTATCAAAAATATAATATATGATGCAACTATTATAATAAATTTTCAATCTAATGATTATGAACCGCTATTTTGCCGTAGCGTTTTTAAATTTTTTGGGTTTTGGGGTTCCTATTGGGGGTGGCCGTCTTTGGTGGCTACCCTTTTTTATTTGATGGATAACTCTTTGATCCTCTCTAACCGGCTCGCTTCATTCGCCTGCATCCATCCATCTTTCGACAATAATTTGGCTGCTTCATGAAAGTAGTAATTGTACATCGGTTTATTATTATCGATTAAATATAATTCGCCCAGTTCCTCAAAAATATATCCATCTGTTTCTTCGCCTGCTTCTTTTTCAAGTGTGTGCTGGGTTTGTTTCGCCTTTTCATAATTGCCCAGCAAACGATCCATTTTTGCCATACTCCATCTGGCGATCCGCTGCTGAACCGCTGATCCGTATTTTTCATAGAACAACAGGCTTTTCTCAAATACGGACATGGCTTTAGTATATTCCTTCATATCGCTGTATGTCCAGCCGATATTATTATACAAGGCACCCAGCCACTTTTTTGCCCGCTCATCCTTTGCATCCTCGGCCAGTTTCATCGCGTACAGGTTCCATTCAAGCGCTTTTTCATTTTTGAAAGCGATGCCAAGCATATGCGCCGCATCCACTGCATAATTTTCTTCGTTATTTTCTTCAGCGGTTTGTAATGCCTTTTCAAACAATGGAATCGCTTTTTCAGGTTCATTATTTGAATTAAAAGTCCTTCCCCTTTCTAAATAATACCTGATTGCAACCACCGGCAGATCATCGCTCATCATCTTCTCCACCTCATCAAGCCAGGAATGCGCCTCGTCAAATTTTCGCTGTAAGCTTTGCGTACGAGCGATCTGGGTCAATAGCTGAAGATGGTAATTTTTGTCGGCCAGTTTTTTTTCGTTAACCAGCAATGCCTTAAAAAGTTTTTCGGTTTCTTCAGGCTTCCAATAATTCCAGAGTTTGTCAAATTCCTGCATCCTGTTTAATTTTTACATAATTTCTTATGTTCTTTTGCTTGATAAATATAATGCAGAAAACGTAAGTGACGGGCTAAAATTTTTGCTTTTTGTTTGGGTGCTACCGCCAGGGTAAGATACAAGGCCCGGCGGTCGGGCTCTCTGCAGTACACCGATACGCATCGGTGGTACTGCCGCCGATCCCTCGCACGGTTTTGTGTTAAGTGTCGGGTGCGCTACCCGCCACAGAAATAAAATATTTCGCCCCGCTGGGGCTATTAAATACTACCTGCCGGAGGCTATTAAAATGCCGCCCTGCCGGGGCGGTGAGGACAATAGCTCCGGAGGAGTTAAACCCTAATAACTTAAAAACAGTATCTCCCACATCTCCGGAGGAGCGGCATCTTATACATGGACTATAATCAACTTTTGTAAAACAATCCCGCATGAGGGATCGCGAGCAGTACCGCGTACTGCCAAGAGCCCGGCACCGGCCCGGATATTGGCCGGTGACATGCCAAAGAAAAATCGGAATTATTTATTTCTTTTTCTTATCCTTTACATCGAACCAAAGCTTGTTCTGGCTCTCGGGATAGAAATTATAATTAAAGGTGATCTCTTCGCCTTTTTTGATGGCGCGGCGGGTGATGACCGTAAAGGTTTTGTCCTCATAATCCGTTTCATACTTGCAGCTCGGGTCATAAGAATGGTTGTATAAACTACCATAGCCAAGGATCACAGCAGACAGCCTGCCGCTATCGCCCCAGATAAAATAATAATTGTATAATAAGGTTTCGCCAATAGCTTTTGTATCTTTCATATTAAATACAAGAACCGGAGAACATTCAATGGTAGTATTTGCGGGAATATCTCTTTTGGCAAACACACCCAATCCTTTTCCATTACTCTCTTTTACATAAATACTATCTTTGATAAAATAATTAACAGCCATAAATTATATTTTTCGAATTTTACAATTCAAAAGTAAGATTTATTACCTGAACAAATTCAAATAGATTTATCCCGGATTACGAGATAGATTTCGTAGCGAGCCTTAATTGTTCAATAAAAACAAGTACTTACTCTTATTTTTAATGCAGGAATAATGAATTATTTCGATTTTAAAAATAAGAGTAAGTGCTTGGTTTTGCGGAAGAATTCTGGCGTAATAGATTTCTAACGCGTAATCCGGGTATTTTATAACAACTAAAACAATAATACTATGTTTGACTTTATGGGCAAGATGAACGATATCAAATCGAGGATGGAAGAAACAAAAAACAAACTGGAGCAGACCGAGATCCACGCCATATCATCGAATGGAATGATCAGGGTAACGGCAAACGGCAACAGAAAGATAACCGATATAAAAATTGAAGATGGGTTTTATGAAACAAAATCAAAAGACGAAATGATCGCCTCGCTGATGGAAGCCATTAATGATGCCACCAATAAAAGTGAGCTGCTGATGAAAGAACAAATGAAAAATGCGACAGCCGGCTTATTGCCAAATATTCCCGGATTAAATATGGACTAAGAAAAAAAAGACTATTTTTGATCTTATAATTCAATAAAAATTACAAAGGATGAAAAAATTAATTTATACGTTTCTGTTCGCAACGACTTTAAGTATTTCTTTTAGTTCATGTGTCAAAGATTGTTATACCTGTACGATCGGTGTTGACTCAAGCAATTTATGCCAAACCGATTATGCCAGTAAAAAAGAATACCAGGAACAGATAAAGATCACAAAAGCATTGGGGTATACCTGCAAATAAAAAGGGTTAAAAACACAAAGAGGGGTAATTTTACCCCTCTTTGCTTACACCCAAAACCCAAAATATGAAGAAATTATTTAGTAGAACTAACTAACTTCAATTCTATTAACGACAGGAATTTTTATTTAGTTTGCCGTTTCAGGCATATTAACAATATTTTACAATTCCATGACAATCTCATCCTTTAACATATTCAAAATAAATGAGTCCCGGCATCTTTAAAAATCTGCGTATCATTGAATTGTCAAGCGTTTTGGCTGGCCCGCTTACCGGAACTTTTTTTGCAGAACTGGGCGCTAATGTCATCAAAATTGAGAACAGAAAAACCAATGGAGATATTACCCGGACCTGGAAATCGCCAAATGAAACTACACCTGATCATTTTTCAGCATATTACGCATCTGCCAATTATGGTAAAAAAGCGGTTCTTGCTGATCTGAGCGATTATAAAGAATTGCTTCAGCTTTACGATTCTATTGAAAAAACCGACATTGTGATCGTGAATTTTAAACCGGGTGATGCCCAAAAACTTAAACTTGATTATGCTGCTTTACAAAAGATCAATCCTAAACTGATATACGCAGAGATCACGGGATTTGGATCTGATGACGCCCGCACGGCTTATGATGCTGTATTACAGGCAGAGACAGGATTCATGAGTATGAACGGCGCGCCGGGATCTCCTTCGACAAAAATGCCTGTCGCGATGATTGATATGCTGGCCGCTCACCAGTTGAAGGAAGGGATCCTGACGGCTTTGCTGATGAAGGTTCAGACCGGAAAGGGTTGTAAAGTAGGTGTCTCCCTTTATGATGCGGCCATTGGATCGCTGGCAAATCAGGCTTCGAACTGGTTGATGAATGGAGAAATTCCGCAAAAAATGGGTTCGGCACACCCGAATATAGCCCCTTATGGAGATGTTTTTATAACTAAAGATCAATTGGAGATCTTATTCGCGATCGGGAGTGATCGTCATTTTAAGATCTTATGCGAAATACTGGAAACTCCTCTCACGGCAACGGACAAAAAATTTGAGCATAATCTGCAGAGAGTAGAGAACAGGGCTGAGCTAAATAAAATTTTGCAGGAAAAGATCAGCGGTTGGAAAAGAGATGATCTTTATTTTTCACTGATCCATGAGCAAGTTCCGGTTGCCTGTATCCGTGATCTGAAAGAAGTGTTTGAAAACGAAAGAACAGGAGGATTGATACTTGAAGAAAATAAAGATGGAGTTGTATCCAGACGCGTAAGAACGGTTGTTTTTAAGATCGAAAAAGCGGAGGAACGATGAAATATCTGCTCATCATATTGATGTCCGGGTTCACCGGCTGGCTGGCCATTTATCTATCGGTCATCTTGCTTTTCAAACCACGGAAACCGGTTCGGTTTTTGTTTTTTACAATACAGGGGATCGTTCCTAAACGGAAAGCAGAGTTGATGGAAAAGCTGGGCAGGATGGTTTCAGAAGAGTTTCTTTCATTGACGGATATTGAAAAAAAAATAGGCTCACCTGAAAATATTGAAATGATCAATTCGGTGCTGGAAAATAAAATTGATCAGTACCTGGATGTTTCGTTTCCTAAAAAATACCCGATCATGTCGATATTTGTCGGTATCGGTACACGAAAAAAAATCAAAAGGGAAGTGATGGATGAGGTTGGAAATATGGCACCTTCTGTGATCAATGATATGATCAGCGGCATAAGTACTCATCTGGATATTGAAAGTACAGTGAAGGATAAATTGAGAATTGTTTTGTCTGAAAAATTATATCCCGTACTGAACGATATTTTACGAAAGGAATTTACGATTCTTTGCCGGATCGGTGCGGTACTCGGAATTGTTACCGGTTCTATCCTGGCGCTTATTCTGCTTCTGTTTCCAAACTGGTAGCAATCACCTGCTCGATTGTCCTGGCATAATTTGCATGTTCCAGGGCTAAGACTTTTTTTGCGATCTCTTCCGGGCTTTTACAATCTTCTATATTTATTTTTTCCTGAAAAATAATTTCGCCTTCGTCATATTTAGGATCAACATAATGAATAGTAACACCTGTTTCTTTTTCTTTACCCGCAAAGACCGCTTCGTGAACATGCGCACCAAACATCCCTTTCCCGCCATATTTAGGCAGCAGTGCCGGGTGAATGTTAAGGATCAGGTTTGGATACAATTCAGGTAAATAAGCAGGCATCAGGATCATATAACCGGCCAGCGCGATCAGATCGATCTCATGCATATCAAGGATCTCGGTCACCGCTTCCATATCCGTAATATTTTCTTTATTGATGATGGCCGTCGGAATATCATAGTCCTCTGCAATCTTTAACACCCCGGCATCCGTATTATTGCTGGCGATCAATGCCACCCTGATCGTATCATGGTCAGTAAAATATTCAATGATCTTTTTTGCATTGCTTCCTGCACCTGATGCGAATATGGCGATGTTTTTCATGATATTTTTAATTGTAAAATACAAAATTATTTTATTTGGCGGATGATTTCATTTTTTGAAGGGTGATTAGAAGTAAGCTGGTCTAAAACAAATACTGAGCTGCTGATCAAAATTCCTTATTTTTTAAACTTGAATCTGTACATTTATATTTGAAAACAGCTTCAAATCATAATTGATACCTAACCTTACTCCTATTATATGATCATCATTTATATTTTCATTGCCATATTTATTGCCTGGATATGGGTTGATTATTTCAGGCTGATAGATATTTATAACAAAAATGACCTTGGCTATTTTGTGCTCACATTTGCATTGGGAGCCGCTTCTGTATTGATCGTTGAAGGAGTCAACACCTTTTTTCTTGACAGGTTTGGATTTGAACTAAATGGCCGGATTTTGAATGATTCCCTTTTCTGTATATTTAAGATCGGATTGATCGAAGAATTTGCAAAAGCGGTTCCATTTGTCGTTATCCTGTTTTGCTTCAGAAAGCAATTTAAAGAACCTGTGGATTATCTGGTTTTTATTTCTATATCGGCACTTGGTTTTTCTGCGGCAGAGAATGTGCTTTATTTTAGTATTCACGGACCCGATATTATTAATGGAAGGGCAATATTATCGACAGTGGGACATATGTTTGATACCTCTCTGATCGCTTATGGAGTTATACGTTATTTGTTTTACAAACCTAAGCCAGGCTTTTGGGTCATCATTGTTTTCTTTGCGCTGGCGGTGATTTCGCATGCATTCTATGATTTTTGGTTACTCTATGAAGACGCAAAAAGATGGGGTTGGATCCTTACCATTCTCTATTTCTTCATCACGATTTCTGTTTATGCGACTATTTTGAATAACTCGATCAACAATTCTTCGTTCTTTAGTTATAAAAAGATGATCGATTCGGCCAAAGTGAGCAAAAGACTATTTATATATTACGGGCTGGTGTTTTTATTTCAGTTTATTTTGCTTACTTACCTTGAAAATTTTGATTATGCATTGGTAAACTTTTTTGCTTCCTTCTTTCTTACAGGTTTTATAATCATCATTACAATAACAAGGCTTAGCCGGTTTAAACTGATCCGGGAGCGCTGGAGTCCGCTGAAGCTTGAATTTCCATTTACCATAACTGCTTTGGATGATGTGGTAAATAATGTCACAAACCCAAGTGCGTTTGCCCGAATTCAGATCAAGGGAGAACCCTCGTATGAAAGTTTTATAAACACATATCTTGATGAATTCATCAATCTGAACCCGCTTTCTCACCGAAATACAACAATTGAATATACAAGGTTAACTTATATTGAAGAGCTGATCTTTCTGAAAGATGATGAAAGAATTTATCTGGCCAGAATGTATAAAGATGATGAAAACAGCACTTTTGAAAAAGTGATCCTGAAGCCCAAACTCTCAAATTACACACTTGTCAATGGCAAATATATGATCGTAGCGATTCTTGTGATCGAAGATTCAATGGATCTGAGCGACACCACCTTAACGTCAAAACATTTTGACTTCCAGGAATGGGCATTTGTAGTGCCGATGGATGAGTTGCCGGAGAATAAACACGATCTTTCGGATATGCTTTAGCAGCGCTCAGGTATCGCGTTTCAGGAAATAGCCAGGCATTTTTTCAGACATTTGATAAACAGCAACAGGATCACTAATTTTGATTCAGATATCTTTATCTTAAGATAGATATTTTCAGATTTTGATCAAACCATAAAATGAGAAACATAATTGTTTTACTGCTCTTATCCTTAATAGTAAGGTCTGCATATTCACAACAGGATACAACGGCAGTATATCCACAATCCTTAATTACAGAACCTTTAAAGATTGTACACCTGACCGGCGATTATTATATTTATACAACTTATAAATGGCTTGATGGAAAATTGTTCCCGGCAAACGGCATGTACCTGTTAACCAATTCAGGTGTAGTGATGTTTGATTCACCCTGGGACAGCAGTCAGTTCCAGCCTTTGCTCGACAGTATTGATCATAAGCATCATATGAAGGTGGTGCTTTGTATAGCTACCCATTTTCATGAGGACCGGACGGGAGGTTTTGACTTTTTAAAACAAAAAGAGATCGCTACTTATTCGTCGAAGATGACCTATGATCTTTGTAAACAGAAGGGCGAAAAACAGGCCGCATTTTATTTTATGGGAGATACCGTTTTCAGGATCGGCGATCATGTCTTTGAAATTTATTATCCGGGTGAGGGGCATACAAAAGATAATATTGTGATCTGGTGCGGCGACCAAAAGATCCTTTATGGAGGATGCCTTGTAAAAAGCACAGAAAATAATAGCCTGGGTAATATTTCAGATGCCAGCCTTGACTTATGGCCCATTTCAATAAAAAATGTAATGGGAAAGTTTCCCCGGCCTGCATATACTATACCCGGCCATTTCGGCTGGGAAGGCAAAAGCAGTTTGCAGCATACCCTGAACCTTTTAAAGCAGGCAAATAAAAGAGAATAGAAAACAGGACCACATAAAATAACACCGGCTTAACCTTTCCTCCAAATTTTTTTGTTTAATTTGTCCAATCTTAACAACTCAATCGTTATTGGGATATAATTCTTTATTTTTAACATTCAAACAAAAAACTAAACAAAATGACAAACGCAGAAAACGCATTAAACTGGTTCGAAATTTCAGTATCTGATATCGGACGCGCAAAAAAATTCTATGAGACCATTTTTGGTATCGAAATGGGTGAACAGGATATGATGGGAATGAAAATGGCTTTTTTCCCTGCAGGAGATATGAATGGCAAGGTTTCAGGTGGACTGGTACAAAGCGATCAGCACAAACCTTCTATGGACGGGGCGAAGATCTATTTGAACGGAAACCCTGATCTTGATAATGCATTATCAAAAGTAGAAGGTGCCGGCGGAAAAGTGATCATGCCTAAAACCAAGATCAGTGATGATATCGGGCATATGGCCTTCTTTATTGATACAGAGGGAAATAACGTAGCCCTGCATTCAAATAAATAAGTCATTACCTAAACATAATTACTATGCAGGAATTTTTATTGGTTTTCAGAAGAGAACCTGTCAACAGCGAAACACCTCCCTCACCTGAGCAGATTCAGGCTATGATGAAACCCTGGCAGGACTGGATGGGCAGCCTTGCTGCGCAAAACAAACTGGTTGATTCAGGTAACAGGTTAATGGCCGAAGGGAAAGTACTTAAGGCGGATAATATGATCACAAACGGACCGTATGTTGAGATCAAAGAAACCATAGGTGGCTATACAATCATCCGTGCCGGTTCACTGGACGAGGCGGCTGAGCTGTCAAAAGGATGTCCGATCCTTGCTATGGGAGGCTCTGTGGAAGTCAGAGAGATAATACCAATGGAGAATAATTAAAAAACAAATAGCCTCCCGGAAAGAAGCGGGAGGTTTTTTATTTTATGCAGGAAAAAGAACTGATCCCTCATTTATTCAGGACGGAGTACAGAAAAATTGTTTCAGTGCTTTGTAAATTATTCGGGATCGAATATATTGAAATTGCAGAGGATATCGTAAGCAATACATTTCTGTTAGCTGCTGAAACATGGGGATTAAAAGGATTACCAGCCAATCCCACGGCATGGTTATACACTGTTTCTAAAAATAAAACCAGAGATTTTTTAAAACACAATAAAGTATTTAATAATAAAATTGTGCCGGAAATTAAAAACAACGGGGAGCGGTCTTTCGAAACGGAGATAGATCTCTCTAACAAAAATGTAGCCGACAGCCAGCTCCAGATGATGTTTGCAGTCTGTCATCCCTGTATCTCAACAGAGTCCCAGGTGGGACTTTCATTAAGTATTCTTTGCGGATTTGGGGTGGAAGAAATTGCAGATGCATTCCTGACGAATAAAGAAACGATTTACAAACGGCTGGCAAGAGCCAAAGAAAAATTAAGAACGGAAAGAGTAAAGATCGAGTTGCCTCCACAGGCAGAGATCGGGAGCAGGTTAGAAACGGTTCTGACTACCCTCTATCTGCTTTTCAGCGAAGGGTATTATTCTACCTCGCAAAATACAACTTTGCGAAAGGAACTTTGTCTCGAAGCAATGCGGTTAAATATCATGCTGGTGGATAACGAACCCACGAATACCCCATTTGTCAACGCATTACTTTCATTAATGTGTTTTCATTCGTCACGTTTTGAAGCGAGGACCCATCAAAACGGGGAGATCATTTTGTATGAGGACCAGGATGAAAATCTCTGGAACCGGGAACTGATCGAAAAAGGGGAATTTTATCTGAACAAAGCTTCTACGGGGACCCGGTTATCAAAGTATCATCTTGAAGCAGCCATTGCTTACTGGCATACCCATAAAGCCGATACCGACGAAAAATGGGAAAATATCCTGCAATTATATAACCGGTTATTACAACTTGAATATTCACCGATCGCCGCTTTGAACAGAACTTACGCGCTCTCAAAAGCCAATGGAAAAAAGGAAGCTATTATAGAAGCGGAAAAATTAGCGCTTGATGACAATCATTTATATCATTCATTATTGGGCAATTTATATACGGATATCGACAATCCGAAAGCGATCCATCACTTTCAGCAAGCCTTTTCTTTGGCCAAAACAGGTTCGGATAAAAGAATGATCGACAATAATATTTCGAGATTAGCCAATTAAATAAATGTTTGAACATATATTGCCTAAAATCTTACATACCCCAACCTTTCGATATCATCGACTGTTTTTGTCAAATGAACTTTCCCATCCGCCAACAGATATAAATGATCGCTGACCTCAATGATATGTTCGTAATTATGATCGGTCAGCAGGATCCCCTTATTTTCTTTTTCTTCCAGCATGATGGTTTTGATCCTGTCGATATGCAATGGCATAATATGGGTGAAAGGTTCGTCCAGCATCACGAACCGGGTTTTGGATCTCAACAGGATATAGAGTTCAATGATCCGGATCTGCCCTCCTGAAAATTCCCGTATTGCTGACTTTTGTTTGTTTTGAAACTCCGGGAAATCAAGCTCAAACCTCACCGGGTCAATATTATAATCTGCAAATACTCTTTTTAATGGCAGGCTTGCAGGTATAAAATTGAACTGCGGTAAATAGAGCAGAAGCTTTGGATCTTTATAAGCATGATTAATTGTTTTGCGGTCAAACCGGATACTCTTACTTTCGGGTTCTAAACTTCCGCATATTATTTTCATCAAACATGACTTTCCCTCACCGTTTCTTCCCAGGAGACCTGTAATTTTACCCGTTTCGCAGCAGATATAAATATCAGAAAGGATCCTTTTCCGGTCAAAATATAAAACGATGCTGTCTGCTTCTAATTTATGGATCATAATATATTATAGGTTAGAAGCAGGATCAGAAAGAAAAGAAACAGATCGAGAAACAATGTGGTCGCCCATAAAAAGATTCGTGATATACCTAAATTCTGAAAATAATAAAATTCTCTTTCCTTGCGCTCTTTAATAAAGAAAAAAGTGACACAAAGTGTTATGAGCTTAAACCAGAACAGAAAGACAAAAGTGTATATTCCTGACAAATATAATAGGGATGCACAGCATAATGTTATCGCAATGGAGGCCAGGAAAAAATTACTGTAAAAAGTAAGGATCAGCCGGATCGTCTTCATAGTTTGAACAAGGGTTCTTTTTTGATCAGATAATAAATATAAGATAATAATTCTCTAAGCTGATGACTTTTTAGTCTGGGGATCGTGATAATGGCGAATAATGCGGCATAGTTTTGAAACCTTATAAACGGAAGTTCATATAAACGTTGAGCATTCAACATTTAACATTCGCAAAGGCGGTGGCATGCCCCGGCAATAATCAGGAATATTTTTATATCTTTACATATCAAATGAAATATAAAAGAGCGCAATGAAAAAAGCATTAATCACAGGGATCACAGGGCAGGACGGAGCTTATTTATCTGAGTTTTTGTTAAAAAAAGGCTATCAAGTGCATGGAATTAAAAGGCGAAGCTCACTTTTTAATACAGACCGGATCGATCACCTGTACCAGGATCCGCATATCGATAACAGGAATTTTATCCTGCATTATGGCGACCTGACCGATTCGACCAATATCATCCGGATCATACAGGAAGTGCAACCCGATGAGATCTATAACCTGGGTGCAATGAGCCATGTAAAAGTGAGTTTTGATATCCCTGAATATGTGGCCAATGTTGACGGGCTGGGAACACTTCGGATCCTTGAAGCGGTCAGGTTCCTTGGACTTAAAGACAAGACGAAGATCTATCAGGCCTCTACCTCTGAATTATACGGGTTGGTACAACAGATCCCGCAAAGCGAAACCACCCCTTTTTATCCGCGATCGCCCTATGGTGTTGCCAAAATGTATGGGTACTGGATTACGGTAAATTATCGCGAAGCCTATGGTTTGTTTGCCTGCAACGGAATTTTATTTAATCATGAAAGCCCTTTAAGAGGCGAAACCTTTGTAACACGTAAGATAACACGTGCTGTGGCTAAGATAGCCCTGGGCCTGCAAGACACAATGTATATGGGAAATCTTGATGCTCAAAGGGATTGGGGGCATGCCAAAGATTATATTGAGGCGATGTACCTGATGTTGCAACAGGACAAGCCGGAAGATTATGTGATCGCAACGGGTGTTACCACAAAGGTGCGAGAGTTTATACGAATGGCCTTTGCTGAACTCGGAATAGAGATCGGTTTTGAAGGGGCCGGTGAAGGTGAGGTGGGAAAAGTGCTCAAATGCAATGGGGAATTGAAGGTGGAGATTGGAAAAACAGTGGTAAGCGTTGATAAAAATTATTATCGTCCCACCGAGGTTGATCTCCTGATCGGTGATCCTACAAAGGCGCAGACAAAACTGGGATGGAAACCTAAATATGATCTGCAGGCCCTTGTGACAGAAATGGTGCTGGCCGACCTGAAATTGTTCCAGCGCGATAAGTACCTGCAGGATGGCGGGCATAAAATATTAAATTATTACGAATAGGAACTGTTTCAGGCTATAATAATGTTTGAACATCTAATTAATAAACATTGAGAGAGAACGGCAAAATATATATAGCGGGACATCGCGGAATGGTGGGATCGGCCTTAACCAGAACCCTTGAAAAACAAGGATTTCGAAACTTTGTAACGAAAACATCAGATCAGTTGGATCTTCGGAACCAGCAGGCCGTATTTGATTTTTTTGCCGAAGAAAAACCTGATTATGTTTTCCTGGCCGCCGCAAAGGTTGGAGGCATTGTGGCGAACAATACTTACCGGGCAGAATTTATTTATGACAATATCAGCATGCAGAATAATATTATTCATGCGTCTTATATAAATAAAGTAGAGAAGCTGATGTTTCTGGGCTCATCCTGTATTTATCCGAAAATGGCTCCGCAACCGATGAGCGAAGACAGCTTGCTGACCGGCCCTCTTGAACCGACCAATGAACCGTATGCTATTGCAAAAATTGCTGGGATCAAAATGATAGAGGCATACAGGGATCAGTATAAATGCAATTTTATTTCGGTGATGCCAACCAATCTCTATGGGACCAATGATAATTATGACCTGCAAAATTCGCATGTGCTTCCGGCAATGATCCGGAAGTTTCATGAGGCCAAACAGGAAAATAAGCCGGTTGTTGAATTATGGGGGACGGGTTCCCCCAAAAGAGAGTTTTTACACGCAGACGATATGGCGGATGCCTGTATTTTTCTGATGAAAACCTATGACGAAAAGGGTTTTGTTAATATAGGTTCGGGAGAGGATATATCGATCAAAGACCTCGCCTTATTAGTCAAAGAGATCATTGGGTATACCGGTGAATTAAATTTTGACAGTTCAAAACCGGATGGTACACCCCGCAAATTAATGAATGTAGATAAGCTTCATAAGCTTGGGTGGAAACATACCATTTCGCTTGAAACAGGAATCGGGCTGGCGTATCAGGATTTCCTGAAGAACAGGGTGAGAAAAATGTAGTTATCCACCTTGTGTCTGATGTTTTTGATGTTTAAACATACAATATTGAATCATGCACAATTCTACCAAACGATTTTCTGACAGGGTCGATAATTATATTAAATACAGGCCAGGCTATCCATTAGCTATTATTTCCTTTTTGAAAGAAGAAGCTGGATTGACATCCCAAACCGTTATTGCAGATATTGGCTCAGGTACGGGGATCTCAAGTGAATTATTTTTAAAGGAAGGAAACCTGGTTTTTGGCGTAGAACCCAACAGGGAAATGCGTGAAGCGGCCGAAAAATTACTCGAATCGTATTCAAATTTCAGGAGCATCAACGCGACTGCCGAAAATACTTTATTACTGGAGAATAGTATAGACATGGTCATTGCAGGACAGGCTTTTCATTGGTTTGATATGGCTGCCTTTAAACAGGAATGCCTTCGGATTGGTAAACCAGGTGCCTGGTGTATACTGATCTGGAACGAAAGACTGGAAAATACGGCATTCTTAAAAGATTATGAGGCCCTGATCGTGAAATATTCGACTGATTATTCCAGCATCAATCATAAAAATGTTTCTGAAGAAATAATTGCTGGTTTTTATGCTCCTGCCACTTTTAAGGTGAAAGTTTTTGACAACGAACAACGGTTTGATTATGAAGGATTACGAGGGAGGCTTGAATCTTCATCTTATATTCCCGGTAAGGACAACCCGGCATATCCCGCACTCATGAGTGAACTGGAACAGTTATTTGCCCGGTACAGTCATGAAAATACCGTAATAATCAATTACGAAACGAAATTGTTTATAGGAAAAGTATCCTGATCATGACACAAAAAAACTCTGTAAGGAGGTTTATTTAAATGGATAAGACTTTCCTTTTTCCTTCCCGAAATATAGAAAAAAGGGTTAAATCATCCTCATATTAAATGCCGGAGCCGCGTTGATTTCATTTTTCAGGATAGAAGAAGTGAGTAAATATTTGATTATTTCAATAAAAGTGAGTACTTTTCCGAGTATAAAGCTCCCATAAAAATGAAAACAAACATTCTACTACTCTGTGTAGTGGTTTATTTTATTTCAATTCGCCCTGTATACGCCCAAACCTGTGGTATTAAGGACCCCAGTATAGAAAGGCATTCGAGTTGCCCCGCTACTCATTCGGAACTTGCCTTGAAAAGTGTGCATTGGTTCAACGGATTAAGTAATTTTATTTCCACTTCTGACTATTATTACGAAGGACAAGGTTGTGCCTTTGGTTCTTTTGTTGCCGCCGGTGGGATCAGGGTCGGTTATTGCCCGGGTTGTTTTGCTGCCGGATGTTACAATACCTATTATCCGGGTTGCGGGCGGGCAGGAATATTTCTGAATTTTAATGATGGTGCCCAGGACCCAAAATATAAGGAGTTTATAGGAACACGTGTGGATCTGGTACCCGGAAGAAATTATATTCTCAGCATTGATGTTCAGCGTTCCAATGAAGGCTCAACAAATACCCTGGAAAGGGATCTTGCAATATTCGGATATAATGGCCCTATTCCGGCTTCACAAATAGGATATAATCCAACTGGTGCAATTCCGCTCGATACGATTTCCCACCTGCTTTTCAACGACACGAATAAAACGTTTATCAGTACTTTCCGGCCGGACCGTTCATTCTCTTATTTATTTATCGGTCCGGTAACAGATCTGACTGATGCCACAGCGATAGGTTATGTTTATCTCGATAAAATTATTTTAACTGATGCATCGGACTCAACCTTAACACCATGGGTAAAATATGCTGGAAAAGATTCAAAGTCCTGCTGTTTTTCGGGCAAAAAAAATGAGTTTATGCTTGTTGGAAATAAGGCACCGGCAGGCACGGTGGTTAACTGGGGGCAAAAGTCTTCGAATCCGCAGGCAGTGACTTTTCTTACTCCTACAGATAGTGCAACGGGAATTTCAGGTACAGGGCCATTGACCACAGGCACTTATGAGTTTTATTATACCTGGGCAAAATTTGGCTGCAGTATTACAGATACTTTTGTTTTGAATGTAATGAACAATCCTGTTGCAAACGCAGGTACTGATATTGTTTCTTGTAATGCGGGCGCTTTTGCTTTGAATGCTACTTCACCAACTTCATCTGTAATTGATGGCAGAGGTTATTTATCCTGGTGGTCGATCCTTGATCCAACCAAACCGAATGGGACGTATTCATTTCCTTTCTCGATACCGCTGGGACCTGCAGATCAGTACTGTGATGTCGGCCCGGGAGCACTCAACTACGAACTATATTATCCGCTTATGAGTAATACGACCCATTCACCTACAGCAGGATTTGAATTTGGTCATCAATGCGATACATTTGACTTTGTATGGAACGTGGTAGATGAATGTAATCATTTTTCCAGAGATACGGTGAAGGTATATGCATATCAGTTAAAGATCTTAGGCGATTCATTGGAAATTTGTCCGGGAGATACTTCACGGTACATATTTGAGGATACCGGTCGTATTTATAACGAGAAACACCGAAACCGCGATAGCCTGCAATATGTATGGTCGATTGTAAATGATTCGGGGGCGGCGCATCTGGTTGGAGATATTCATAATGACAGTATCCGTTTGACGGGAATGTGGCCGGGATATTACACGGTAAAACTGACCATGATCGATACCAATAATACTTTATGCGATACTTTATTTGCTTATAAAACTGTTTACATCAGGGATACATTGCGGTTACTTCATCCGCCGGATATGGTATTATGCGGTGATAGTATTCCACAGATCACTCAGGGAGCTGCGCCGCAGGGAGCTATATACCGATGGGATGTTGTTGATTATTCCCAGCCTGACTCTCTTTTCACTTTGTCTGATGTGCGCCACCCCGCCTGGCCAAACGATGGGGGGGATAATGGACATGTGATCCATCCTTATATCTGGGATTCAACCGGACACAATCCCAATGACCGGTATACCATATTTTCATTTCCATTCCTTTTTTCCCAGGATTCATTCACACTAATTTACACGATTATCAATCCTTGTGATACAAACGACATAAGACATGACACCGTAAATATCAGGGTAAATTATTTGCATATAGAAGGGGGGCCGCCATTTGCCTGTCCGGGAGATACTTCTTTATATGTTTATGAATCGAGTATTCCGGTATCTCATAATGACAGGGCAGATACTTCCTTACATTACTGGTGGGAACAGGTTTCGGGCCCGGGCACCGTCCGGTTTGTGGGGGACAGCCTGAGTGATTCAATTGAATGTTTTGCACCGAATATTCCGGGCACCTATGTAGTAGCTTTATATCTTTTTGATTCTGATGATCCGGAATGTACCACCATCAACTCTACCTTTTCGTTTACTGTGCTTGGCCCTCCGGTTTTCAGTTTTTCTGCCGGCCCGGATATTAATATCTGCAATAGTTTGCTGGTGCCTTATACCTTTTTAATGAATGCAACACCGTCGATCTCAACCATCAATACGTACGGGTTTAAAACATGGTGGTCTCTTGTCGATTATACCGATCCTGATTCGGAATATGTTTTTATTACCGGATGTTTTCCTGCAGATGGATACGATAACGGAAATATTTCCTGTGGATTTGATCTGTCCTGCGGATATGTGTCACCATTCGCTTCTGATGCCCCTAATTGTTTCTTTACTATGATAGACTGGGGTTGCTATCAGTTTATCTGGCACCTGAAATATGATTGCAATGCCACTCATCTTTATATGGAAGATACGGTAAACGTATGCTGGGATTTTCTTGAGCCTCATCCTTTCGCTGGAAGTGATGATACGGTTACCTGTAATGTTTATCAGTTAAATGGAAGTACATCGGCTGCGTCTGCTGCTAATAGCGGTTGTTTTAACTGGCATCAGCTTACGGCGCTGAGCCCTTCACATCAGAATATTACCATTATAGATTCGATAAGCAATGTTGCCTACCTGATCGGGCTCGATACCATAACCCCGGGCTGGTATTATTTTCAGTACACCATAGGATGCAGCAGTTGTTTCAAAACGGATACGGTGGCAATTTATGTTCCTGCAAGTTTGCCTCATCCTTCTATCAATTTATTCAGTTCGCCGGATGAAATATTTATCTGTGCGGATGACTCTGTTACCATTACAGCAACAGGGGCGGATCAATATCAGTTTATAGTGAATGGTATCTCAGTCAGTGATTTATCGATCGTGAATACGATCACCTATAGTGGCTGGTTGCCTGATTCGAACTGGATACAGGTGATTGCCTACGATAATGCGCTCGGTTGTTTTTCAACATCGGATACCTCCCTGCTAAGAATTGTACATCCAATCGGGGCCCCTGTGATCTTATCAGACAGTATTGTTTTTTGTGCGGGTTCACATACCAACCTGATTGCCGAAACTCCATATGCATCTCAGAATATCATCTGGTATAGCCAGGCCGATGGTTTTACCAGTCCGCTGAACGGGCCGTCGGGCACGCCTCCCGGCGATTCGTTTTCCGTTTCTCCGGCGACACCGACTATATACAGGGGAATTGTTTTTGATGTTGCTTCGGGATGCAGAGGAACGGATTCAACAGAGATACTCGTAACACCGCTCGTTTTGGCTGTGCCTGCGCCGGTTGCGCAAAATGATACTTCTGTATGTGCACACGGTGATAAAGTTTCGCTTGCGGTTCATGCAACGAATTCAGTTTATACAGGGCATTGGAATTATCGCAGTGACGAATCTGCTACCTTTGCTGATATCAATAGTCCTAATACAATCGTTGATCTGTCTGTAGGTGAGTATGTGCTTACGTGGATAGAATATAATTTGGGATGTGAAGGAAGCGATTCCATGAAACTGAATGTGATCCCATATCCGGAAGTAAATGCAGGAACCGATTCTACAATTTGTGCCGGTAAGTTTCTTCGGTTATATGGCAGTGGAAATGCGGGAACCTATAACTGGGTGCCTGTAGATTCGGTAAGAGATGCCACAGATCTTTTAACACCAACCACAAATATCTTTACCAATTTGTTATTTATTCTGGAAGGAGAAAATGGGAATGGATTATGTAAAAGCAGAGATACCGTAGAAATTTTTGTCCAGGAATGTCCGTCAGATATCAAGGTCCCTTCTGCTTTTACACCAAATGGTGATGGCACCAATGATTTCTTCTCAGTATTTACCTACCAGTTAAAATCATATGAAATATGGATCTTTAACCGGTGGGGCGAAAATGTATACTACTCAAATGATCTTGAACAGACCAGCCATCTCGATAGGGGTTGGGATGGATCCTATCATGGAACTATTCAGGAATTGGGCACTTATGTCTATTACATTAAAGGAGTAAATCGTGATGATGAAAATATTGTTCTGAAAGGAAATCTTGAACTTATCAAATAAAATTTTTGGATAATATAAACCAACCATTCTCTTTGGATTCGGCTGAATCTTTGCATAGAATTCATTAATATTGCAGAAGAGAATATATATATGCTTTTAGACGATTATATCGAACCTATCAATTTGTCTCATATTGCTGAAAGAGATCAGTTCAGCGAAAACAATTGGGGTCCTCATGTCAAATTCTATGGTGGCGGGGAGTTGGATTATCCTGCCTACCAGATCGCCATTGTCGGTATAAAGGATGGAAGGGCCTCGATCTTTAATTCCGATTCGGGTAATGCCCCGGATAAGATCAGAAAAGAATTTTATTATTTGTACAGGAACGCCGAAAAATGCAGGATCATTGACCTGGGTAATATCAAGCTCAGCGACAATATTAAAGATACTTATTTTGCGATTGCATCGATCGTACTTGAACTTAAAAAGAATAATGTGTTCACCATTTTGTTAGGCGGTGGAAATGACCTTATTTTCGGCCAGTACCTGGGATACCAGGAACTATATGAAATGATCAATGTGACCTGTATCGATGAAAGGATCGATATGAAAAACAATTCGACAAAAGTGATCAATTCCGAAGCCTATCTGATGCCCATTTTTATGCATCAGCCAAATTATCTTTTTAATTATAATCATATCGGTTACCAGTCATATTTATGTGATCCCAATGAAATAGATACCCTGGACAGCCTTAATTTTGACAGCTACCGGTTGGGCAATATTCGTGATGATATCAGTGAAACTGAACCAACATTAAGGGTTTCGGATCTCCTAAGTATTGATGTTTCGGCGATCAAACACAGCGATGCGCCGGGCAATGCAAATGGATCCCCTAATGGCCTGACAAGTGAGGAGATCTGCCAGATATTCAGGTACGCAGGATATAGCGACAGGCTTTCTTCGATTGGCATTTATGAATTAAATCCTGCTTTTGATACGCATAATATGACCGCCAAACTGATGGCGCAGTGTTTATGGTATTTTATAGAAGGATTCATGAATAAGAGGGTGGAGAATCCACAATCAAATGATAAAGATTTTTTGAAGTACACCGTGGAATTCGAAGATGTGGATCACCAGCTGGTTTTCTGGAAAAGTAAAAGAACAGACCGGTGGTGGATGGAAATGCCGTATGGCGATAAAGATCATTTCAGAAGAAACCAACTGATCCCCTGTTCTTATAATGATTATCTGAAAGCCTGCAAAGAAGAGTTGCCCGACAGATGGATGAAGGCCTATAATAAATTGTTCTGATCGGCGAGTATCTTTTCAAGCGCCATGCCCCTCGAGCCTTTCATCAGTATTATATGATTTTGAATACCTGCATGCTGCCACCATTTTTTAGCTTCCTGGTTATCCGCAAAATAAAGCCCTTCATTCTCATTTAACAGCGATTCAAACTCCTTTCCCACTAAAACGATTTTGTCAAATTTATATTTTCTGATAAGGTTCAGTATATCCCTATGCATTTCCTTACTATAACTCCCCATTTCCTTCATCTCTCCTATAATTACCATTTTATGTTCCCCTTTACTTCCGGCAAAATTTTCAATCGCCAGTTTCAGGCTGCTGGGGTTGGCATTATATGCATCCAGGATAAATGTATTAGTGCCGATCACCTTTATCTGAGAACGGTTATTATCCGGTGAATATTCTTCTAATGCAGCAATGATCGCGCTTTCATGAATATTAAAATAAACACCGATCGCAATGGCGGACATTGCATTCATAAAATTATATTCTCCCGCCAGCTGGGTTTTTATTGTTTTGGCTCTCCACAAAAGAGATAAAGAGCCGCTTCCGGTATGATCGATCATTCCCTGAACATCAGCGCTTGCATCCGATCCGTAGGTAAAAAGATTCGGGTAACCCCGTACCAGTTGTTTTAATACTTCATCATCGCTGTTTACGAATAAGGTTCCTTCGTTTGCCATTACTGCAGTATAAAGTTCATTCTTTCCCTTTCGCACACCTTCAGGACTTCCAAATCCTTCAAGATGCGCCAGCCCGATATTGGTGATCAATCCATAGTCAGGAACCGTCCATTCACAATACGAAGCGATCTCTCCGATATGGTTCGCACCCATTTCAATAATGGCGATCTCGGTATCGTCTTTTATTGTCAGCAAACTTAGTGGAACCCCGATATGATTGTTCAGATTACCAATGGTGGCGACGGTATTATACTTTTTTGCCAGCACAGCATGGATCAGTTCTTTCGTAGTAGTTTTACCATTACTTCCGGTGATCGCGATCACCGGGATTTTTTTTTGTGATCTGTGAAATGCGGCCAGTTGTTGCAAGGTGGCGAGCACATTTTCGACGAGGATCAATCTTTCATCATGGCCCTCTTTTTCATCAACTATCGAGTATGCAGCACCCATCTCCAGTGCCTTTTCGGCATATAAATTCCCATTGAAATGATCTCCTTTTAAAGCAAAAAACAATTGTCCTTTTTGCAAATGCCGTGTGTCTGTACAAACTCCGGCCGACACTTTAAATAACTGATGAATTTCCTTTATATGCATTATGTATAGTTCTAAAAAAATTGACGGATTAAAAATAGTAATTTCTATTTTAAGAAATGTGATCGATTCTTGGGCGCGCCCGCAGCCGTTAAATACAGGACGGCTGTGGCCTGGCTGTTCGCTATAGGCCACAACCCCGATTGCTATCGCGGATTGTGCCGCTGCCATCCTTCGCGCTACTCATACAATAATAAAAAAGCCCTCCGGGTTAGAGAGAGCTTTTTTATATTATCCTGTGTTTTTACTTCTTATTTTTTTCTTCCTTTTGTACCACCCTTAAAGTAGTTACCTGCTTTAGAATTATTACCGCCAGGTGCGCCTAAACGGTCCATACAACACCTGAATCCAATGTCGTCAGTAGATTGTTCCTGATCAAGAAATCTTCTTGAGCCCGGAGAGATAAAGTAAGCCCTGTCTTTCCATGAACCTCCCTTATAAACCCTTGCCTTATCATCGATCAGCGTTGCTGTTCCATAAGAATATTTGGTCCATGAGTTATCGTCACCATCATTAAAGTTAATGACATCGCCTTTTTTGTAATTACGACGGTTTGCATTTTCATCAGCTGTTACCACTCGTTTTACTAAATGTCCCAAAGAATCTTTTTCGATCGGCACCCCTTCCGGATCAAGAACAGATGTCTTGTACACGTTACCTCTGAAAGAACGCATATCATTCATATCATAAGTGGTCATTGGTCTGTAAACATCCATCACCCATTCGCTCACGTTACCCGACATATTATATAAGCCATAATCATTCGGATAAAAAGATCTTACATCTGCCGTAATATCTGCATTATCATTCAGGTTACCTGCAAGACCCATATTATCTCCACCACCTCTCTTGAAGTTGGCAAGAAAATCGCCCTGCCAGCTACCAAACTTAGGATAGCGGGTAGAGGTACCATTCCATGGATAGATACGTTGATCTGAAAAACGCTCTTCATCTTTATATGGTAAATTTCCGATCAGAGCTTTCGCTGCAAATTCCCATTCTGCTTCTGTCGGTAAACGATAGATCGGTAAAAGGATACCATCTTCCATACGTACTTTTCTTGTACCTGCTCCCTGTGGATTCAGGTCGGGAAGATTCTTTTTAACCATTCCTTCGTACTGGCCGATCAGGTAGGCTTCAGTGTTGAAATTATCTTCATTTACCTGGTTCATATTTAATTCAAGAACGCCTTCACGTATCAGGATCATTTCATTCACACGATCTGTTCTCCATGCGCAGAAATCTGTTGCCTGCAGCCAGTTCACGCCTACAACAGGATAATCCTGGTATGCGGGATGTCTTAAATAATATTCTACATACGGCTCATTATAAGCCAGCTCATCCCTCCACACAAGTGTATCAGGTGTTGCTTTCCTTAGTACTGAAGGATAGTCAACGCCATAGGTTCGGTCGAGCCAGTATAAATATTCACGATACTGAGAATTAGAAATTTCCGTTTCATCCATATAGAACGAACTCACAGTGGCACGGCGGGAAACGTTATTGTGTTCATACAGCACATCCTGTTCAGTATTTCCCATGACAAAAGTACCGCCTTCAACCAGTACCAAACCCGGTCCGGTTTCCTGTCCGGCATAGTCCTTTTTTTCGAACCCGCCCCATTTCTTGTCATTTAAACCCCAGCCGGTAATGCCGGATTTTTCCTTCGCGCACGAAGAAATAAGAACAGCCATTACCATGACTAAAATAATACAAACAACATTAATTCTTTTCATCATTTTTTTAATTTTTTATGAAATCGCCTGCTAAATTATACAATTTTTTTAGAATTTTAAAATTTCAGGACAATTTAATATCCCTTTCCTGTTTTTAGGGTTTAGTGAATTGTCGTTTTTACCGATATTAAACGTCATTGTGATCTCATGGGTGCCTCCTGTTTTTTTGATCAGTTTTGACATTGTCAGGTCATAACTATATCCGGCTCTGAAAATCCCTTTCCGTATCCCAAGCAAAATAATAACGGCATCACTGTTCCTAATATTGTGCCTGAACCAGATTCCGGTATAAATTAATTTAACATTTGCCAATATCCCTACATTGATCTGCGAAAAATTCTTTTGCTGGACAAATAAGGCATTAGGAGATAGATATACATCATCTATCCGCCTGAATTTTAAGGGAATAATGGCCCCGGCATGCACCGAATATTTTAACGGGATCCTCGCTTCCGTGTTTCCCACTATGGATTCGACGGGCCGCAAAATATGGCTCACTGAGGCACCGCCGTAATATTTTGCGTTAAAAAGCAATACACCGGCCCCCATATCAAAAATATTTTTACTAAATGATGCGGGTGTAATCTCCTGTGTATTATTGGGCACCCTGAAACTCTGATAAAAACCGCGTAAAGGGTCGATCTGGTCAGAAAATAATAACTGATACCAGTCAACGTGTTTATTGGTATATGACCCTTCAAGCCCTATCCGTAATCCTACTTTTTTGCTTAATCTTGCCTGGAAAGAATAATCAAGCCCGATACTATTTGAGGCCATGAGCCCGTTTGCGATCCTATCGCTGCTTACCCATAATCCCAATCCGCTTTTAATTTTTTCGAAATGCTGGTCATAACTGCCGGCATATGTGACGTATCCGCCATTAAATCCCGCTCCCAGCCCGGGCCATTGATTCCGGTAAGCGATAGAGAAACGGGGAGCATAGGCCGTTCCAGCCATAGCCGGATTCATTAAAACCGGCAGGGAAAAATACTGGCTGAATGCAACATCCTGGGCAAAAATATTGTTTGTTCCTATAAAGGTGAAAATGAAAATTATATAAAATGACCTTCTCAAAAAAAAATGTTAAGTTGTAATAATATTGCTCTAATGCCGTTAATGATTTGTATTTTTATCTTCCGAATTTTAAATCAGAATTAATATAGAACACAATTTTACGCTAAACTAAGCTAAATGACCAAAAATATCTCTCTTCAGGCGTTAATATGTATTTTTTGTTCTTTTGTTCTGCTTTTCAATAACGAATTGTTTGCTGAAAAATTGCATATCAGCCTTGAATGGAACGAAAATTTAAAGAAGATGGAATTAACAAATTCAAGTTCTATCGACGTGATCTCTTTTTCGGGAAGTTATAATGGTGAAAATACATTCTTTTTGCCTACTTTTCAGCACGAGTTGCCGATCACAAGGGTTGGCAATATTGTTTGCACCGTATCCAATGCCAGGTATGAACCCGTTAACAATATTCACTTTGCCGGAGCCGATAAAATTACCGGAGAAGTAAGCGTACAAGCTGCAGCAAGTTATTTTAAAAAATCTCCAAAAGGCTATCTTACCCTTCTTCCCCTTCGTAAAAATCCTTCTTCTGGTTTAATAGAAAAGCTGATTGAGTGTGATATCGAATATACGATTACTTCATCTGCATCGGAACCGGGCGGCGGAAGCCGTAGTTATGCTTCCAATTCTGTTCTGGGCAGCGGTAACTGGTTTAAGATAGCGATCCCTTCAACAGGAATGTATAAGATCGATTATAATTTTCTGTCTACGACTTTGAATATTACGATGAGTAATCTGCATATCAACCAGATGGGTGTTTTTGGGAAAGGAGGCGGAATGCTTCCGGAAAGATGCGGAGATGCCCGTCCTGATGACCTGAAGGAATTATCAATTCATGTTGTAGATAATAACGGGAATGGCCTTATCGACAATACGGATTATTTTTATTTTTATGCCGAAGGGCCCCTTACATGGAAATACAATAGTGTCAGCAATCGGTTTGAGCATACACTTAATTTATACGATGCCAAATCCTATTATTATTTTACGCCGGACAGGGGAACGGCAAAAAATACTTCTCCCCAATCCTCAACAGCAGGGGGGACGGTGATCAGCACTTTTGATGATTACGGGGTTTTTGAATTAGAAAAAACAAATTTTTTAAAATCAGGCCGGGTCTGGTATGGAAAGCCCATGACTGACCTGGATAATGTATTGCCGTTTTCGATGGATTTTAATAGTATCGTTACTGGAAGTACAGCTACGGTCCGTTCTGCGATAGCGGCAAGGTCTACCAGTGCAGCCAGCAGCCTCTCCTTATCTGTGAATGGCAGCAATGTAATTAGTCATTCTATTTCTACGGTACCTGTAGATTATACGCAGGACTATGCAAAGAATGACGAGCTGACCCGTACTTTTACTCCGTCTTCAAGCACACTGAGTTTTAATTATACTTTCAGTAATCCTGATAATTCAGCTATTGGATGGGTCGATTATGCAGAAGTAAATGTGAAAAGAAACCTGACATTTTCTGGAAATTTTATGGCATTCAGAACAGCTTCAAATGTTGGAACGGGGCTGGTATCAAGGTATCAGGTAGCCAATGCGCCTTCAAATATTGCGATCTGGGAGATCACGGATCTGTTTGATGCGAGGGAACAACTAACCACGCAAAGTGGATCGACACAGGAATTTTCGCTGACGACTCCTTCGATCAGGGAATTTATTTCGTTTGATAAAAGTTCAGCCGGTTCTTTTGCTGTTCCGACTTTTTCTGAAAAAATAGATAACCAGGATCTGCATGGGCTGGCAGCCTCTCATCCCGATATGATCATCGTTGCTCCAAAGGAACTGGTGCCAAGTGCTGAAAATCTGGCAAACCTTCACCGGGCAGATGGTTTGATTGTTGATGTAGTAAGGGCCGATCAGGTGTATAATGAATTCAGCGGGGGTACGGCCGATCCAACCTCTATCCGGGATTTTATGAAGTTATTATATGATAAGGCAGGATCGAATTTTAATGATCTCCCGCAATATCTGCTTCTGTATGCAGACGCTTCCTTTGACCCCCAGACCGGAAGAACCCAGACAGAAAAGAATCTGATCCCCACTTATGAAAGCGTTAACAGCGTTTCACCCACTTCATCTTATTGTTCGGATGATTTTTTTGGTTGTCTGGATAATACGGAAGGTGGCGATATGAATTCGCTGAATAATATTATGGATCTTAGTGTAGGAAGAATTCCCGTTCGGACCGTGGAAGAAGCCAATGGGGTGAACAATAAAATATTTCATTATAAATCATCGGCATCTTTTGGAAGCTGGAGAAGTTCATTAACCTATGTTGCGGACGACGAAGATAATAATACCCATGTAAGAAGCTGTGACCTGATCGCAGAAAGGATACGGACCACATATCCGATGTATAATGTAGATAAGATATATCTTGATGCATTCCGGGAAGAAAAGACACCCGCGGGAGACAGATATCCGGATGTAAATAATGCGATCAAAAATAAATTATTTCAGGGATCACTGATCTATAGCTGGGTAGGGCATGGCGGTACACAAAACTGGGCGCATGAACGGATCTTTGATGTAAGCGATATTAACGGATTGGACAACCTTGATAAATTGCCGCTTTTTTTTACAGCGACCTGCGATTTCAGTAAATTTGACGAAGAGGGTATAACGACCGCCGGAGAAAGATTGCTGACCGCACCCAAAGGAGGTGCCATTGCTTTGATAACAACGGTCCGCCTGGTTTATTCTTCATCTAATGATGCGCTGAATAATGCTTTCAGTAACCTTGTATTTGAGCCGTATCTGGGCAGAAAACCTACGCTTGGCGAATTGGTAATGGTGACAAAAAACAACCTTTTGCTTGCGTTTTCTGCTGATCCCGTGAACACACATAAATTTACTTTGCTCGGTGATCCGGCGCTTACTTTAAATTATCCGGAATTTACAGTGGCAACCACAAAAATAAACAGTAAGGTGATCCCGGCTCAAACCGATACGTTAAGCGCACTTGAGTATATAACCATACAGGGTGAGGTGAGGAATGGTTCTAATACAAAAATGACAGGATTTAACGGAGAGGTCTTTCCTACTGTTTATGACAAGGTGCAAAGGCTGAAAACGCTGGCGAACGACGGGGGAGATGTCTTCGATTTTCAGTTGCAAAAAAATGCAATATTTAAGGGAAAGGCCAGCGTAACAAACGGAGAGTTCACCTTTTCATTTATCGTACCCAAAGATATAGATTATAGCATCGGCCCGGGAAAGATCAGTTATTATGCAGATAATGGTGAAACGGATGCAGCAGGATATTCATATAATGGCTATGTCGGGGGCGTGGCAGATAGTTTTGGTACCGATGTAGAGGGCCCTAAAATTATGCTTTATATGAATGATGAAAAGTTTGCTTTTGGAGGAACCACGGATGAGAACCCCGTGCTTCTTATCAAATTAGAAGACGAGAACGGGATCAATACGGCAGGAATAGGTATCGGACATGACATTTCATGCATTATTGATAAAGACGAAAAAAGCAAGATAGCTTTGAATGACTTTTACGAAGGAGAATTAAATAATTACAAAAAGGGAAATGTGAAATATCCTTTTTATAACCTTGCCGAAGGAAAACATGATCTGGAAGTAAAAGCCTGGGATGTATATAATAACAGCTCTGCTGCTTATACCGAATTCATCGTGGCTAAATCAGCGGTTCTGGCTTTAAAGCATGTGCTGAATTATCCAAACCCATTTACTACCAGTACCAATTTTATGTTTGAACATAACCGGGCGGGTGATAATCTTGAGGTTACGGTGCAGATTTTTACTGTTTCAGGAAAAGTGGTCAAAACGATCCACGAAAATATTGTTACAGAGGGTTACCGGGTTGATAATGTACACTGGGACGGGCTCGACGAGTATGGCGACAGGATCGGAAAGGGGGTGTATATTTACAAAGTCAGTGTAAAAGGATCGGATGGGCTGGTCGCCTCAAAATTTGAAAAACTGGTCATTTTACAATAAAAATAAATTTTTTCGTTAGACAATATATAAAAGAGGATACCACATCTAAATTAAGAGAAAATACGTATATTTGTTCACAATCAAGTAAAGAAAATAAGAATGTTCAGAAAAATATTTACAGTCACTGCCATTGTTTTAGGATCCTCTGCTTTATGTATCCATGCGCAATCAGTGGCCAATAATTCGATCACTGATGTAAACACGGTGACAACAGCTGTTCCCTTTTTACGGGTAGCTCCGGATGCCGGTGCGGGAGGAATGGGTGATATAGGAGTGGCCTCTAAGCCTGATCTCAATGCGATCTATCATAATGCGGCTAAATTAGCTTTTGTATCCGGCGATTATGGGGTTGCGATCCATTATACTCCGTGGTTAAAACAACTCGTTCCCGATATTAATCTGATTGGGTTGAATGGTTATTATAAGATTAAACAAAAGCAAACCATCGCTTTGGGATTACGTTATTTTTCATTGGGAAATATCACTTTTACAGATAATGGTGGAAACACGATCAGGAATTTCAGACCGTATGAAATGGCACTGGATGGGCATTTTGCGAGGGCATTAAGCAAAAATGTAAGTGTGGCTGTTGGCCTTCGTTTTATCTATTCGAATCTTGCAACAGGCATTACTCCACAGGGTGGTGAAACAATTAAGCCGGGGATCGCAGGTGCCGGAGATGTGTCTGTTTATTATAAACAGCCTATCAAATTTAAGAATGGAATGAAGTCTGATTTCACCTTAGGTTTTGCGCTGACAAATATTGGCAGCAAGATTTCTTATACGAATAGTGCGATCAAAGATTTTATTCCTACGAATATGGGTGTGGGGATCGGATATAATATTGCGATCAACGAACATAATGAGATCGGATTTTATTATGACCTGAACAAGCTTTTAGTACCTACACCTAATAAGATCGATGCCAATAATAATGGTGCATATGATTTCAGGGAACAAAAAAATATTGTAAAAACAATGATCAGCTCGTTCCACGATGCGCCCGGTAAATTAAATGCTAACGGTGTGGCTGAAAAGGGATCTAAAACCAAGGAGGAGTTAAATGAACTCATGCATGGAGTAGGTATCGAATACTGGTATTCTAAACTGGTTGCATTCAGATTAGGGTATTTTTACGAAGCTCCATCAAAAGGAAATCGTAATTTCTTAACCGTTGGGGTCGGTGCAAAATATTCTATTTTTGGTTTTGATTTCTCGTACCTCGTGCCGACTTCAAGTGTAAGACAGCCGTTGGATAATACACTAAGATTCTCTCTGATCTTTGATTTTAATAAGGCTACTGATCCATTATTGAAAAAGAAAGCAGGCGAAACGACTCCACCACCTACTACACCATAGTAAATAATTAGTAATTGATTTATATAAGAACCCATATCGGAAGATATGGGTTCTTTATTTTACTTTTCACTTTGAACAAACACATAATATTTATTAAAAAAATACGTTATTCTTTTTAAACCCCAAACTTTACTCCGATGAAAAAAATATCCTTTTTAAGTTTATTCCTCTTCCTTTTTTTCTTTGGTTCCAATGCACAAAAACCGAAAAATATTGTATCGTATGTGGATGAGAACAGAAGCAGTGGTGATGCAGCCACTTTAAGTGAGATGATCACCTATTTTACGGACCTGGTTAAACAGGGAAAGATAAAAGCATATAATGGATATTATACCGATAACGGGAAGGACCGGCCCCTGACAATGTCTGAATTTAACCAGATACTTGAAGGATCGAAAGATACGATGATGCAAAGAGACCCTGTTACTTCAGAAGATAAAATTATTATTGTAATTAATCCGATAAACGTGACAAAAATACGTATCACTTCAGAAATGGTATTTAATGAAACTACAAAACAAATGGATACTGTAGTCAAAGAGCTTGACTTTTTATGTCCGGTTAATTCCTCTGAAGGGCAATTTATGGGATTTACACAGCAGTTTTATCTGAAATTTTAAATCCGATCAGTGCCCGGTAAAGTTTGCTTTTCTCTTTTCTAAAAATGCGATGGTTCCTTCTTTAAAATCAGCCGTATTCATACTGGATCCGAATAGTTTACTTTCCTCTTCGAACCCATCAATATTTTTATCGTAGTAACAATTCACACACTCAATGATCTTTGCGATAGCAAGCGGGCCTTGTGTAGCAATTTTATTTATCAATTCTCTGCATTTATCCATCGCTTCTTCGATTGTCGCAAATGAATAGTTAACGAGTCCAAGTGTTTTTGCTTCACTTGCATTGATCATATTGCCTGTCATTAATAATTCCAATGCCTTACCTTTACCTACAAGTTGCACCAGGCGTTGTGTGGCACCATATCCGGGGATGATCCCGAGTGCCACTTCAGGCTGGCCGAATTTTGCATTATCAGTAGCAATTCGCATATGACAAGCCATAGCCAGTTCGCATCCGCCTCCCAGGGTAAATCCGTTTGTCAATGCAATAAAAGGTTTTGGACATTCTTCGATACTTTTAAAAATAGCACCACCACTTTGCGATAATTCAACACCCTGTTTCTCATTGAAAGCAGCAAATTCTGCGATATCTGCCCCGGCTGCAAATGCTTTACTCCCTTTACCGGTTAGGATCGCGCCTTTAATGGTTTTGTCCTGATAAACATCAGCAACAACCTGTTTTAGTTCAGAAAGCAATTCTATATTCAATGCGTTCATTTTATCTTCCCTGTTGATTGTGATCAACAAAATTCCTTCCTGTTTATCGATCAGTAAATTCTTATACATGGCGTTCAATTTTTTGTCATAAAAAAACCATAGCAAAAATACTATGGCCGGTATTTATAAAATATTTTTAATTATAGTTTTCTATGCTCTGCTACCCATTCACGGATATAAACTGCAATATCATTTGTGTTTGCACCCGGCGCAAATAATTTCCCGACGCCCATTTCTGTCAGGTGTTTCATGTCTTCGTCCGGGATAATACCTCCTCCCGTTAGCAGCACATCATCAATTTTTTTTTCGCGCATTTTTTCGATCAGCTTAGGAAATACTGTGTTGTGGGCACCTGATAAAATGCTGACCCCGATCACATCCACATCTTCCTGCAATGCTGCATTGACCACCATTTCAGGTGTCTGGCGAAGGCCGGTATAGATCACCTCCATTCCCGCATCTCTTAAGGCAGCCGCTATTACTTTAGCACCTCTGTCATGGCCATCAAGTCCTACTTTAGCGACTAATACGCGGATGGGTCTATTCATTATATAGAGTGATTATTCATCATCGTCATCAGCATCTTCTTCTTCATCGTCATCAAAATCATCATCGATATCATCATCTGCTACTGCGTCTTCATCTTCGAAATCCATTCCTTCAAGATCATCATCATCATAATCATCATCGAAATCGTCGAAAGCATCATCCTCATCATCATCAAAGTCGTCATCGTCATCTTCGAAATCTTCATCCAGTGCATCATAATCACCGCTCATTTCGGGACTCAGTTTGTTTTTTAATTTTTTGTCGAAAACACTTTTATTTAAAAATGAATTCATTTCATCTACATTCAAATTAGACGAGATTTCTCCAAACTGGTTCACTCCAATTTCAAGACCATCCAATGCTAAATTTACTTCCGCTTTTTTTCCTAAATATGCTGCCCTTGCCATTCCGTTGCTTTTAAATTTTTTTTAAAATTATGATAAGTAAAAATATAAAATTAATTTAAGGTACAAAAATAGTTAACTGCTTTTGTCAATCTATTTGCCACTTCTTCCCTTCCTAATAATTCCATCATCTCAAAAACCGGCGGGCCATCCATAATCCCTGATAATGCAATTCTTAAAACCGGTCCCACATCACCCATTCCAAGAGAATTTTTTGTCATAAATTCCTTTACCGTTGACTCAATTTCTCCGGTTTCAAAAGTAGAAATATTATTTAAAATTAAAATTAAATTTTCAAACAATTCTTTTCTTTCGTTCTTCCACTTTTTCTTTACAATGGCTTCATCATACTGCTTCACAGGTTCGAAAAAATAATAGCCCAATTCAGCAAAGTCGCTGAGAAACACGGACCTTTCTTTGATCATTCCGCAAAATTTTTGGATAAAAACCTCGTCGCCGTCATAGCTTTTAGCTTCCAGATAGGGCTTGATCAATTGAGCAAGTTCCTTATTAGTTCTTTCTTTCAGATATTGTTGATTGAACCACTTCGCTTTTTCAAAATCAAATCTGGCTCCAGACTTATGTACCTTTTCAACTGAAAAATCGTTGATCAGCTGTTCCATTGAAAATATTTCCTGTTCTGTGCCGGGGTTCCATCCTAAAAAAGCAAGCATATTGATAAAAGCTTCCGGAAAAAAACCTCTTTCGCGATAGCCAATCGATATTTCTTCAGTCAAGGGATCGATCCATGAGATCGGAAACACAGGAAATCCGAGCCTGTCACCGTCTCTTTTGCTCAGCTTACCTTTCCCGTCCGGTTTTAAGATCAAAGGTAAATGGGCGTATTCCCAAATTTCGCTTTCCCAGCCTAAGGCACGTACACATAATATATGGGTAGGTGCAGATGGCAGCCATTCCTCGCCCCTGAAAGCATGCGTTATTTTCATTGTATAATCATCCACCACATGTGCAAGATGATAGGTAGGCATTCCATCGGCCTTTAATAAAACTTTATCATCCATTTGAGATGAATTAAAGCTAACCCATCCACGCACAAGATCATGAAATTTGATTTCTTCATTCCTTGGCATTTTATGCCTGATCACATAAGGTTCTCCACTTTCGATCCTTGCTTTTACCTCGTCCTGTGATAATGAAAGTGAATTTTTCATATACTGTCTTGTGATATGTGTATATCCTGGGGCCGCGGACCCTTCTTTCGTCATATTTGTCCGCATAGTTTCCAATTCCTCTGCTGTATCGAATGCGTAGTAAGCATCTCCGCTTGCCACAAGGCGCTCGGCATATTCTTTATACATCGGCTTTCTTTCGCTCTGGCGGTATGGGCCATAGGCGCCATCACCAAACCCCAGCCCTTCATTCGGCTCAATACCACACCATTTCAACGATTCAATAATATATTCTTCCGCGCCGTTTATAAAACGATTCTGGTCCGTGTCTTCAATCCTCAGGATAAAATCACCGTTATGTTTTTTTGCAAACAAATAACAAAAAAGGGCGGATCGGATCCCTCCTAAATGTAAGGGCCCTGTGGGACTGGGGGCAAACCTTGTTCTGATTCTTCGACTCATTAATTACTTTGGTGTTTTTTCTTGTACAAAATTATACAATTTGGGTATATCATTTTTTTAAATATACCATTGTTGTAATTTTATTCCATGAACGTATTTGTAAAAACGCCGGCCATTGTTCCGCTGGTACTTAAAAGTTGTGTATGGAATAAAAGCAGGGAAGAAAAAGTGATCTATCTCACTTTTGATGATGGGCCAATTCCTGCTGTGACGGAGTTTGTTCTCGATATATTAAAAAAATACAATGAAATAAAAGCTACTTTTTTTTGTATCGGGAAAAATATTGAACAAAATCCCGGAATTTATCAAAGGATCCTGAATGAGGGACATAGTACAGGAAATCATACCTATCAGCATGTTAATGGCTGGAAAACGCCGACCAGAGAATATATCAGGGAAGTGGCAATGTGTAACAGGTTTGTGGATAGCAGGTTGTTCCGGCCACCTTATGGGAAATTGAAGTTGCCTCAGTTAAGACATTTATCAAAGAGTTATGAGATTATCATGTGGGATGTGCTGAGTTATGATTGGGTCCATACTATTTCGCCGGACGATGTCCTGAAAAATGCCGCTGATAATTCTACCAATGGATCGATCGTTGTTTTTCATGATAGCCTGAAAGCAGAAAAAAATTTGTTTTATGCGTTACCTCGATTTATTGAGACAAAACTGAATAGTGGGTTTTCTTTTGCCGCCCTGTAAATTTGTCTTTCACTTTGCCGGATTGGCTTTTCTTTTTTCATTTAATAAGACAGACTGACCTGAAATATGAAAATAATTCAGCCTTTTCTTATTGGCATTTTGCTTGCTCAGGCTTCTCTGTTGCAACAATAAAAACAAAGATGAGAAGGATTATTTATTCCCTTTTTATTCTTTATAATAATTTTTTTAATTACAAAAAACAAAAGGAGAAACAAATATGTTCACTACAATCGTAAAAAACAAACCAGTAAATTCTTTTATTAATTTTGAGGATCTGTTCGATGAAATGATCCACGCAAATGGACGCGCAGGCAATAAGAGTTTTATGCCTGCAGTAAATATTACTGATAAAAAGGAAAGTTATCAGATCGAACTGGCGGTGCCGGGTTTTACAAAAGAAAACTTCAGCCTGGCCGTTGAAAAAAATCTGCTGACCATATCAGGTGAAAAAGCCGTTGAGGAAAAAAAGGAAGAGGAAAAGGTGACAAGGAAAGAATTTCATTATGCCGCTTTTAAACGAAGCTTTACCTTGCCGAAAAACGTGGTTTCTGAAAGTATTGCAGCTAAGTATGAAAATGGGATATTAGTTATTGAGATCCCTAAAAACGAAGAAGCAAAAGAAAAAGCACCAATTTCTATTCAGGTCGCTTAAAGAATGGTTTATTTTGGGATTTTTGTTATTAGTAAAGGCTTTCTTCAGAAATGAAGAAAGCCTTTTGTTATTTTATTTAGTTTTACAAGATGATTCAGAAAGAAGAGATACTGAAAGAAGCCTGGTATAAGGCTGTAAAAAGCAGTGGAAGCGGCGGGCAACATGTAAATAAGGTTGCGACCTGTGTTCAATTGTTTTTTAATCTGGATGAAAGTAAATTATTAGATGAAGGCCAGCGATTGAAAATAAAAAAACATCTCAAAAATAAGATCAGCCATGAGGGAATATTGATGGTCGAATGCGGCGAAAGCCGTTCTCAGGCAAAGAATAAACAGCTGGTCAGTGAAAAATTCTTTGCTTTAATCATTGAGTCTTTCAGGGAGAAAAAGAAAAGAATCAAAACCCATACACCAGCAAGGGTTAAAGAAAAACGATTAAAGGATAAAAAGGAAAGAAGTAAAATAAAGGCAGAGAGAAATTTCAGGACGGATCATGGATAGGTTGCTCTATCCATTTTGTCTTTTGCCATGTCCATAATAAAAGAAAGATCGTGATTTATTTTGTCAGATCCCCGGAGGATGGAAGGTTTGATTAGCGTCAGCCTCTGTCAGATAATCATGTATTTCGTCCCGGTTTGGATGTTGAATATTATCAAAGTCCAAAATTTCATGGAACAAAACATACTTCATAACGAAAGAAAACGGGATTGAAACAAGAAGGCCCAAACCACATGGTATAATACTAATGATGATGATCATGCCAACCAAAAAGCTTAATAAAATGAAATGAAATATTTTTTTATTTACAATAATAAAGCTCCATTTGATCGAGTTCCAGTAATCTGCCCGGGCAAAGACAACAAGAAAAAAAGATAACTGGAAACAGATGGTCAGATAAATCATAGGGAGCAACGATACCGTCATTGTTAAAACAAATTTTAAAAGTTCAGTAATCTGCTCGTAATTTCTTAAATTGTTAGGATCGATGTACTTAAAATCATAATGGCTGAGCAATAAATAAAACAGATAAATCATAGCGGGAATTGCTGCAAGAAGAAAAAAAGCACCTTGTAGAAGAATGGTCACAAGTAGTTTTCCAAAATCCTTTATCCCATCAAAATAATTTGAAATCTCCACTGGTTTATTATAATAGATCCGGTTTGCCACATATGCATAACCCATAAAAAGGGCAGATTGAAACAATATCCTGATAATAAATCCGATGATCCCGATCAAACTGATTATCGTAAGGCCAACAAACAAGATAATTGTATAGACGATCATCATTCCAATATCTTCCTTCACAACTTCGATTGCTCTGTTAATATAATCAGTCAATCTGAATTCATATCCTTCCCGGCGAATCTCATCAACTCTTTGTTCAATTGTCTTAAGCATAGAGAAAATTTTTTATAATTAAAAATCCTGCTGATTTCAGCAGGATTTTTAATTATGGTTATATAATATATTATCTGATCAGTGTTACGCTACCTGTCTGGTTGATTGTCTTACCATTCAGATACTCAGCTTCAACAGTGTACACGTAAACGCCGGGTTCCATGTTCGCACCTCTATATGTCCCATCCCAGCCATTGTCCTGGCTATAAGAAGTAAACAATAATTCTCCCCATCGATCAAAGACCTGCATTCTAATGGTCTTTAAACTCTTGCCGTAGATATAAAACTTGTCGTTCACGCCATCTCCGTTCGGAGTAAATGAATTTGGAATATAAACTGGCTGGCCATCATTTACAAATACATAACCTATGGCAGAACCGGTACAAGGTTTTGGATTTGAAGGATCCGATACATCTATTACCGTTACTTCATAAACCTGATCTGTATATGGGCTCACGATCGGGTTCGGGCAATCTGTGCAACTCATTCCATTATCGGTATTCCACTGAAAAATGACGCTGTCAGATGGGGCACCCGTGAAAGTTGTAAATAGCTGCCCGGTCTCGCCCAGATCAAGCAACAGAGAATCGGGATTAATATCTACAATGATCGGAGCGGGCTGTGCCAGGGCAATTGTGTAATGTTCGGTACATCCATTTGCATCCACGATCGAAAGGGAATGATTGCCTGCTGCCAGGTCTATGAACCACCCGGTTGAATTGACTTCACCATCCATTTGCATTGTATAAATAGGCGTTCCTCCTGTTGCTAAAACGAAGATAGAACCATCACTATAACCATAACATCTTGGCTGCATATCCTGATAACTCATAACGATAGGGGTTGGCTGTGTAATGGTAAAACTGGTATTTGCTATACAACCGTGAGCATCTTTTTCTTCAGTTGAATAAATACCGGCAGGCAATCCTATTATCGTTGAACCTGTATAATAATAGATGCCATCTGATGTTGTTCTGTATGAATAAGGAGGGGTACCGCCTGATCCGGATAATCGAACGGTTCCCGTTGAATCTCCGTAACATAATGTATTTGTAGGCGTTGCAAAGGCCATTAAAACAGGAGGTTCGGTGATAGTTACCCTGTCTATTCCTGTACAGAGATCACCATCCGTTACGGTTACCTGATAAGTGCCCGGTGCCAGGTTTGTTGCTGTATCATTTGTCTGATGCGAAGGATCGCTCCAAGCATATGAGTACGGAGGTATTCCACTTGTTGGTCTTACTACCACAATCCCATCATTGGCACCATTACAACTGATATCTGTTTTTATAAAACTCATTGTGATGATCTTTATACTTATTGTTACATTATCGCTCGCAGAACAATTATTAATATCTGTTACGGTAACTGTATATGTAGTGTTTACGGAAGGAGAAACAAAAATGCTCGCCACCGCGCCACCTCCTGGTGACCACGAATATGTAACCCCCCCTGTAGCCGTCAGCATAATTCCATTACCTAAACAAATTGTATCATCTGGTCCGGCGTTTGCAAGGGGTAGTGCATTTACTGTTGTGGATCGGAATGTATCTTCAACGCAACCATTCGGATCGGTATATAAATAACGTATTGAATATGGACCACCAGCACCCGCTACACTTGGGGTGAAAGTACTTCCGGTGATCCCGGGTCCGCTGAAAGTACCACCTGATGGAATTCCTGTCAATGTGGCTGCCGGGCTGTTAACACAATAAGCAGTATTTAAACCGGTAAAATAAGGGGTTGGCAACGGATCAACCCTGGTTGCTACCGAATCCTTATTGAAGCAACCTGTTATCGGATCATTTACGGCATAAACAATATAATAAGGGCCACCTATACCTGCAGCAGCCGGATCAAAGGTGCTTCCGGAGATACCAGGGCCACTAAATGTACCTCCAGCCGGAGTAGCTGAAATGCCAACAGCTGCAGCATTGATACAATAATGAGAAGCTAACCCGGTAATATTTATTGCCGGCCTTGCGTTGACTCTTGTAAATTGAGAATCTACATTTGAACATCCGGTGACAGGAGAAGTATAGCTGTATAAGATCCTGTATGGGCCACCCACCCCGGCACCTGAAGGTGTAAACGAACTGTCAACCATTCCCGGTCCGCTGAAAGTTCCGCCCGAAGGCGTTCCTGATAAGACTACAGCAGGTTCATAAATACAATAAGATGAATTTAAACCTGAGAAAGAAGGTGTAGGAAGTGCATTGACGGTCACATACTGGGAATCTATATTGGAACATCCGGTAGTTGGACTGGTATAGCTATATGTGATCATATAAGGCCCGCCCGCTCCTGCAACTGCTGGATCAAAACCTGTTCCTGATATGCCCGCTCCGCTGAAAGTTCCGCCAGACGGTACCCCGGTTAAGGTAGCAACGGGACTGTTCACACAATAATTTGCAGCTAATCCTGAGAATGTAACACCTGGCCTGTTATTTACAGTCACCAACTGCGTATCGGCATTGGTACAACCGGTTGCAGGTTCAGTATAATTGTAAATGATGCTGTATGGCCCACCTATACCGGCGGTTGCAGGGTTAAATACATTTCCTGAGATCCCGGGCCCGCTAAAAGTACCTCCTGCAGGAACTCCTGTAAGGGTATCAGGTGTTTCATAAAAACAATATTGTGTGTTGAGGCCAACGAAATTAAGAACAGGCCTTGCATTCACGGTTACAGATTGTGTATCGGAGCCTGAACAGGCCGCACCGGTTGAGTAAGTATATATAATGTTGTAAGGCCCGCCCACGCCTGCTGCAGAGGGAGAAAAAATATTTCCTGAGATTCCCGGGCCACTGAAGGTACCTCCGGCAGGGCTTCCAGTTAAAGTATCATTAGGTTCATAAAAACAATACTGAGTAGATAGGCCGGTAAAACTTGCTGTAGGCCGTCCTGTTACTGTAACCTGCTGCACGGTATCATCAACACAACCTGTCACTGGATGTGTATAGGTATATCGTATATTATACGGGCCACCCACGCCGGCAGTATTTGGATAAAAAATATTTCCACTCATTCCGGGGCCACTGAAAAGACCGCCTCCCGGAGCTCCTACTAGGGCAACAGAAGAATCTGTCACACAATAGGTGCTTGCGAGCCCGATAAAAACAGCCGTTGGTAATGAAGCCACATAGGTTGGGGTACTGTCAATACTTAAACAACCTGCTGCCGTTAAATAGGTGTAAACAATACTATAGGGCCCGCCTGCCCCGGCCACTGTTGGCCTGAAAGTAGAATCGGTTACACCCGGTCCGCTAAAAGTTCCACCATAAGGCGTCGCTGTAATAATGTCGCCGGGATCGGTCACGCAATAGATCGAATCGATCGTGATCGTGATCGGCGAAGAAGCCGGAAGCGTAACATCGATGGTATCTCTGGCTACACAGCCATAATTTGAACTGAGAACAGAAAATGAATAAACCCCGGCAGGTTCACCTAATGGAAATACCAGGGTAGGATTTGTATCTGAGGCAGAAGATAGAAATGCCAGCGCGCCGGAAGGAATAGCTGTCCATGCCACCGGAAACGGACGACTGGATGTCGGAGAGCCCCCGAGAACAAGCATCCTGCCCGGACAAAGATTCGTATCTCTACCCGCATTTGCTTTTAATGTATCAACCCGGATATTTGAATATAGGGTATCTACACATCCGGCTAAGGTAGTGGTTACCGCCGCAGAATAAATTGTTGTACTAACCGGGCTGACCGTTGTGCTGCTGGCTGTTCCCATCCCACTGCCCGGACCCCATGTATAAGTATAAGTTCCGGTACCTGTCACATCGATTGACGTTGACTCTCCTTTGCATATTAAGCTGTCAGAAGGGGTGATGGCAAGTGAATAAAGCATACTGTCAATGATCACATGTATTTGGAAAGTATCACTTCCACATGGGCCCTCCCCAAACATGGTATAAACTGTATTTACGGTTGGCGCAACCGTTATGGAATCGTAGGTTGTAGGCCCGATAATACTTCCCGGTGGATCTGCGGTCCAGTTTATGGTATACAAATCTGTACAGGTAGTAACTGCTTTGAATTTATGAGTCGAAGTGTCTCCTGCGCAGATATAGAGATACAATGAATCTGTGATCTCAACAGTATCTTTATAAATCGCAACGTTGGTGGCTGTTAAAGCAAGCGCCCTGTCAAGATCCGCAAGATCGAGTACGTGGGCATAACCAAAACACTCGCAGGTTCCCGGTGCTATAGTCAGAAATTTAAATGCAATAGAAATAGCCGCATCTTCATTCACAGCGGTTCCAACAGTTGAGACATAGGGCGGTACCGCGTTCCATACATCAGAAGCCAGAGTAGGCGGAGAGAATCCACCATGTGTTACTCTTGAAACCGGCGATTCTGAACCGATCCCCAGATAACATCCGCTTCGGGAGGTAGCTGTTACCAGCCCGGGTGTGGTATCGGATCCCTGAGAATAGATCAGGTTTCTGGTTGTAAAAGATCCTGAATAGGCAGACCATGGCTGATCGTTATCAGGATCCAGATGGCGCAAGTAATAAACATCATTGACAGGAAGTGCAGATTCATTGCATAACTTTACCTGAGTCACGAAGAACAAAGCTGTGTCAGGAACATAGGTGGTATTGGTCACACGCAATGAACCGCCCACCAGTCCGGTACTTTGCCAGGTTGCTGATCTTCTTGCAGGGGTACTGCTATAACAAATCATTCCGCCCGGGATACCAAACATTTCGCAAATAGACGAATTATTAAAATTTCTGTAATGAGTCATCCCGATCTGGACCCCCCATCCTTCTACAGGAGTACCCGGTAAGAAATAGTCGCCGCAATAAGGGGGCAAACCGCCCGGCCCGGCTATGGTCCATCCATTGCTACCGGCATCGGCAACGAATCCCAAACCTCGTCCGGCAACATTGTTATGATAACCCAAACTTGTTGCGGGGGGAATCAGTGTCCCGAACGAACCGCAGTCGGAAACCCCGACCTCTGTTTTTGTCCCCTTCAGATAGGCGTCATCTGTAATACCGCCGGCCCATTGGGCATTTGCAACAGTAAGGCTGGCTAGGCTCACTATCACGAGTGTAAATAATTTTTTCATGGCTTAAATTTAAATCTGTAAAAAATGTTTTGTTTTCAACGTGTTAAATTACAAACTTCTAACGAATTAACCAACTTTTTCAACGTGTTTTTGTTAGTATCCGGCGAATTTAAGGAAATCAAGACTTTTGCGGATCAGATCCAGCGTTTTTTCCGGCAAAGTTTCCTGTTCCCAGGGATGTTTCCCATCAAAAGTATGGTTAGTGCCTGGAATAATTTCGAGTTTTGCCGATGGATTCCATGACTTTATCTGCCATGCACTTTCGACCTTTACCGTTTCATCTTTTTCGCCATGCACGATCAGAAAAGGGATCTCCAGATTTTTAACCGCCAGAGGAATGTTAAGCCGCGCGTAATTTTGTTCCAGATCTTCGTACAGTGAATAGTACATCGGCATCATTTGTTTTGTCCTTCCATTCAGTTCATATCTGATACCCTCTCTTTTCCATTTTTCCATGATCTCCTCGCTCCAGAATTTACCAAATTCATTTACGGATGCCCAGGTGATAAGGCTTTTCACTCTTTTATCCTCAAATGCTTTTAGAATGGCGATCCCTCCGCCTCTGCTATGGCCTGTTAAAATAATATTATCAATATCTGCTTCTGCCTTTAATAAATTGTTCTTTAAACCTGCAACCTCATCAAGCACAGCGCCCAGATCGTCGAGCTCAATTGAAAAAGTATTCGTCGCAAATGCTTCGAGATCCACAAAATCAAAAGGATAGTCAGGAGTGGTTCCATTATGGGAAAAATTGAATTTGATAAAAACAAACCCGTTTTCGGCAAAAAAATCTGCTATTAAATTAAAGCAGCCAAAATCTTTAAATCCTTTAAAACCGTGACAAAAAACGATGACGGGTTTCTTTACGCCATTCTTTTCGAAGCGAACATCTGCCAACATGGGCCTGGCATGTTTCCCTTCGATTATAAAATCAATTTTAGTGAGCATGCGACAATATTTTAAGTTAATATTAAGAAATAATAATAGTTTTGGGGAATATAAATTGTGTATGTCAAAAGCCCTTGATGAGATCAAACGCCCGATAGCCAATGAACTTGATATTTTCGAACAAAAGCTGAAAGAAAATATGAAGAGTAAGGTGGCACTGCTGGATACCATCACTCACTATATTGTACAGCGAAAAGGAAAACAGATAAGGCCGATGTTTGTGTTTCTGACAGCCAGATTGTTTGGAGAGATCACAGAGGCCACCTATCACGCAGCATCTCTTGTAGAATTATTGCATACAGCCACTCTTGTTCATGACGATGTGGTAGATGAATCCTATCAGCGCAGAGGTTTCTTATCGATCAATGCGGTCTGGAAAAATAAAATTGCGGTGCTCGTGGGAGATTATTTGTTATCGAAGGGCCTGTTACTTGCAGTGGATAACGGGCATTTCACCCAACTTCAGATCCTTTCAAATGCGGTACGTGATATGAGTGAAGGAGAATTATTGCAGATCGAAAAAGCGAGAAGATTAGATATTAAAGAAGATATTTATTTTGAGATCATCCGCCAGAAAACCGCTTCGCTGATCTCATCGGCATGTGCCTGTGGAGCAGCTTCTGTAACAACCGATGAAACAATTATCGGGAAGGCAAAATTATTAGGGGAAAAGATCGGTATGGCATTTCAGATCAAGGATGATCTTTTTGATTACGGAGATACTGAGATCGGTAAACCACGCGGTATTGATATTAAGGAAAGAAAAATGACCCTGCCGCTTATATACACATTGAATAACTGTGACCGTGCCACCCGGCGAAAAATAATAAATATTGTAAAAAACGATAACGACAAGCCCGAGAAAGTGAATGAAGTTATTCAAATCGTCAAAGCTTCGGGAGGACTTGCCTACACTGAAAAAGTAATGAATAGATACCGGGCAGAAGCCATAGAAATCCTGTCTTCGCTGCCGGCGGGAGAAGCTTCTGATTCCCTTTTAAAACTGATTGATTTTACGATCAACCGCAGTGTGTAGGATAGGGGTTAACGGCTATAATTCGGAGCTTCTTTTGTGATCGTTACATCATGTGGATGGCTTTCTTTCATCCCCGAAGAAGTGATCTTTACAAAACTTGCCTTTTTCATTTGAGTAATATTCTTTGCTCCGCAATAGCCCATTCCGGCACGAAGCCCCCCGACATACTGATGTACCACTTCGCTTAATGTACCTTTGAAGGGCACCCTGCCGACAATTCCTTCCGGCACTAATTTTTTGATATCGTCTTCAACATCCTGAAAATACCGGTCTTTTGATCCTTCCTTCATCGCTTCTACGGATCCCATTCCCCGGTAGCTTTTAAATTTGCGGCCTTCGAAAATAATGGTTTCGCCCGGGCTCTCTTCCACACCTGCAAAAATTGAACCTGCCATCACACTGTCTGCTCCTGCTGCAATCGCCTTTACAATATCACCGGTATACCTTATCCCTCCGTCTGCAATAATGGCGACACCCGATTTTTTAATTGCTTCGGCACCATTTATGATCGCTGATAACTGAGGAACACCCACTCCTGCCACAATACGTGTTGTACAAATTGACCCAGGGCCAACACCCACTTTTACTGCGTCAACACCAGCAACTATCAATGCTTCTGCCCCTTCTTTTGTAGCCACATTGCCACCTACGATCTCGAGGTTGCGGAATAATTTACGTGCAGATTTGATCGCTTCCAAAACCCCCTTGCTGTGTCCGTGTGCGGTGTCGATACAGATCACATCCACACCCACATGTACAAGCGCTTCCATTCGCTGGATCATATCAGAAGTGACGCCCACCGCCGCACCCACGAGTAAACGGCCATACCCATCCTTGCTTCCGTTTGGATGCTCTTTTACTTTTAGTGTATCCTTATAGGTAATTAAACCGACTAACTTACCCGTTTTATTTACGACTGGCAATTTTTCAATTTTGTATTGCTGCAATATTTTTTCCGCATTATGTAAGCTCATATTATCCTTGGCGGTGATCAGGTTTTCTTTGGTCATTACCTCGCTTACTTTTTTTCTTTTATTGATCTCAAAACGGAGATCACGATTGGTAAGAATACCTACCAGGATATGATTCTTATCAACGATAGGAATACCACCTATTTTGAATTCAGCCATAATTTTTAAGGCTTCACCTACTGTGGCAGTTTCGGGTAAGGTCACCGGATCAAGGATCATTCCGCTATCTGCTCTTTTTACTTTTCGTACCTCTTCGGCCTGTCGTTCGATACTCATATTTTTATGCAGCATCCCGATTCCTCCTTCGCGGGCGAGTGCAATGGCCATTTTCGATTCAGTAACCGTATCCATGGCAGCGGAAACCAGCGGAAGATTGATCTCTATATTTCTTGTCAGTTTGGTTTTTGTTTCTACTTCGCGTGGCAATACATCTGAATAAGCCGGAATTAATAAAACATCATCAAAGGTGAGCCCTTCGTATGGAAATTTTTGTGAAGATGCCATAACAGTTTCTTTTTGCAAAACTAAAGCATATTTTGAAACCGGGAAGAATTTTTTCGTTCAAGGATGAAGGGTGTGCGCTTTTGGCTTTTTACCTTTCAGTGAAATGTTGTATGTGAGATATACATGTTTCTAACTCTTGGCTTTTACTTTTTATTTTTTTGGACGTATCCGTCTGCGATATGCGAAGTCATTGACTTCGACAGAGCCGTAGGTCGCGCTATCCGGGGTACATGGCGCTCCCTGCTATCGTTACGCAGGATTATAATTCGACTTGTGATTATGTACAGTTTGTCCCGTACCTGACGGCACTGGCATACTTGGTTATTAGTTGGGTTATGATGTATCGCCACGATGGGGCTGGTCTTCATATTTGTGAAATGGTTTCCACTTTTGGCTTTCCACTTTTTTATTTTAACTTTTATATGAGCGTGAGTGACCGGAAGGAGTACCATGTACGACCAAGGGCACGACACCGGCATAAACGGGATGATCTTATAATATACTTGTGCCTATCATTGACGGAAACACTCCAATAAAAACGAGGCCGGTGGCACGCCAAAAAAATGCCAGGAACATGGTTGAATGAAATAAATATCTTTATTAAATTAAAATATTATTAAGTTTGTAAGCATTTTATTTTACACCCAAAAAATAATTGTTAAAGCATTTGCCCTTCTTGCTATTTTATCAAACTAAATCCAACCATATGAAATTATCTAAACTATCCGGATTTTTAATCATCCTTATTATTAGTCTTACATCACGTGTTGAGGCGCAGCAATTTTTAGGCATGCATGCTACAAGTTTTGGCGGTGTGACCAACGTAAATTATAACCCTGCTATCGCTGACAATCATTTTAAATTTGATATGAACCTTTTCAGCACGGGTGTGACTGTTAATAATACTTATCTGGGAGCTAATAAGAACCTTATATTTCATGCAAAAACATTTACAAAGGATGATCTTACTGAAAATCTGAACGGCAAGGATAAGCATGTTTATCTGGGAATGCAGACCCAGGGACCTTTGTCTTTTTTATATGCATGGGGAAAAAACAAAACCAATAAGAACGCATTTGCTCTTACCTATCATCACAATTTTATTCTCAATTCTGATAATGTAAATGAGTTATGGGCACGGACCTTTTTTCATGGCATGGGAAAAAAGGGAAATGATATCGTTGACTTTCTCGGGAAGGATTTTCTTGGACAGAATGTTTCAGTTAAGCTGGCTTCATGGATCGATGTAGGGGTTACTTATTCAAGAGTTGTTTTAGAAAAAGAAGACCATATGATAAAGGTGGGAGGTACCTTAAAATATCTGATTGGTACACACTCGGCTTATTTATATTCAAATGGTTTTGATTATACTTTCAATACCCTCGATTCGGTTACAATTTCAAATGGGGCAGGCGGCTATGGAAGAAGTGGATATGTAGGTGGAAGTGAATTTAACGCCAGTAAGCTGATACAGACCAAAGGGTCGATTGGTGTGGATCTGGGTGCGGTATATGAATATCGTCCTGCAAAAGAGGATCATACCTATGATATGGATTGTAAAAAATGGAATAAATTGTGGCAGGAGAGATACAAGTTTGCGGTAGGGTTTTCAATTGTAGATATGGGAAGGCTGAACTATAAGGACAATACCGTTGCAAAAGATTTCAGAACAAATGATGCGAATACCGTACATGGTTCATATACAACTTACTGGGAACTCGTTGGTACGAAACTTCATTCAATAGAATCGATCGATACCCTGGTGGATACTCGTTTTATCTCCAGCAGCAGAAAATCGATAAAGATATGGTTGCCCACCACTTTCAACCTGTTTTTCGATTGGAACGTATGGAAAGGGTTTGGGATAAATGTGGCTGCGTCTATTTCGCAGAACCTTGCAAAAGACAGAAGCATGTTACATAGAAATTCTATATTTTCTCTGACTCCAAAATATGAGCATAAATGGTTAGGAGCCGCTGTCCCGCTTTCGTATGATGTAACAGGCCATTTTCAGGCAGGGCTGAATCTCAGGCTTGGACCTGTTTTTGTAGGCTCTTCAGATATGATCGGAATGTTTGTCAGAAAAAATATATATGGTGCGGATATCTATATGGGATTAAAAGTAACGATCCCTTACAAAAAACCGGGCGATAAGGATAAGGATATGATGAGCAATAAAATAGATAAATGTAAAAAAGAAAAAGGCACCTGTGAAAGCGGGGGTTGTCCGGACAGAGATGGTGACAGCATTGTGGATGTGGAAGATAAATGCCCTGATGTGAAAGGAACAAGAGAAATGAATGGCTGCCCTGACAGAGATGGGGATGGTATTACTGACTTGGATGATAAGTGCCCGGATGTAAAAGGAACAAAAGAAATGAAAGGCTGTCCTGACAGGGATGGGGATGGCGTTACAGACAGCGAAGATGATTGTCCGGATACAAAAGGATTGATGGTGTATAAAGGTTGTCCTGATTCGGATGGGGATAAAATTCCTGATCCACAGGATAAGTGCCCTAATGTATTTGGATTAAAAGAATTCCAGGGCTGTCCTGACAGAGATGGAGATGGCATTCAGGACAGTGAAGATGCTTGTCCGGATGCAAAAGGAACTATTGAATTTAAAGGCTGCCCTGATACAGATGGTGATGGATTGGCCGATAATGATGATAATTGTCCGAAGGTAGCGGGCCCGAAATCAAATAAAGGCTGTCCGGAAATTAAAAAAGAGGTTATTGAAAGGATCAAGAAGGCGGCACAGGGTATTTATTTTGAGACCGGGAAAGATATTCTGAAAAAAGAGTCTTTTGTAAATCTTGACAAGGTGGTAGCCGCATTAAATGCTGATAAGACCCTGAATTTAGATATAGAAGGACATACGGATAATGTTGGAGATGATGCTATGAATCTCGATCTGTCTATCAGAAGAGCCGCATCAGTGCGTAATTATCTGATCAAGCAGGGAGTTGATCCGGCGAGGATGACTTCGCAGGGATTTGGAGAAACGGTTCCGGTAGGGGATAATAAAACTTCGACGGGAAGAGCGTTGAACAGGCGTGTGGAACTAAACCTTAGAAACTATTGATCGGATAAACGAAAGATTTTTTTGAATCGAATCATATAATTTTGTCCCGTTCTGGTGGAACTATCAGAACGGGATTTTAATTAGTAAAATATAAAACAAAAAAAATGTATAAAAAAGACCTTCAAAAATGTATTGAAAAAGAGATCCTGATCTGTAAAAGATTATTTACAAAGATCCCGAAAGATAAGTTTGATTTTAAGCCAAAGGAAGATATGCGGTCGATGTTTGAATTGCTTCAATATCTGAGCACCTGTGGTTATAGTATGTTCAGGTTCTGGATGGAAGGAAAGGATATGACGATGAAAGATTATTTTGCATCTGTCAGAACACAGGCCCGGACCATGACGGCAGAGGATTTTCCGGCACGAATGGATGAGCAGTTGACGATCATCAGAGGGATGTTTGATCAGTTAACTGAAGAAGATCTGTTGACCAAAGAAGCTACCTTGCCTTGGGGAGAAACAATGATGCTTGGTGAAGCGGTAATGGAATCTTCGCTTAAATGGTTGTCGAGCTATAAATACCAGTTATTCATGTATATCAAGCTATGCAGCGATGAGAAATTAGTGACACCCGATGCCTGGGTTTATACAGAGATCACCCAATAATTTTTTTTTCCATTTATTATCCGGGATCATGAAATCCTACACTATATGATTCAGTATAATCAATTCAGGTTGCCAAACGGGTTAACGGTTATTGTTCATGAAGATGCGACAACTCCGCTTGTTACTGTAAATACTCTGTACAAGGTAGGTGCCCGTGATGAAGATCCAAACAAAACGGGGTTTGCTCATTTGTTTGAACATCTGATGTTTGGCGGGAGCAGGCATATCGAAAATTTTGATACCCCTTTGGAATATGCGGGTGGTGAGAATAATGCATTTACTACCAATGACATCACGAATTATTATATTACACTGCCGGCCAATAACCTGGAAACTGCCTTGTGGCTCGAAAGCGACCGGATGTTTTCTCTTGATCTGAACCAGGAAAATCTGGACAATCAGAAAAGTGTCGTGATAGAAGAGTTTAAGGAGACTTGTATCAATCAGCCGTATGGAGATCTCTGGCATCATTTGAGTTCACTGGCTTATAAGGTGCATCCTTATCAATGGCCCACCATCGGCAAAGATATTTCGCATATTGAAAACGCTGATCTGTCTGATGTCAGACAATTTTATAACCGGTATTACAAACCCAATAATGCGGTGATCGTGATTGCAGGAGGCATTCGGACAAAGGATGCTGAAATCCTTGTGAATAAATGGTTTGGTGATATTGTGCCGGGTGAAAAAGTAATCAGAAATATTCCTGTTGAGCCTGAACAAAAGGAGGCCAGGTCGCTTGAAGTGAGGGCGGATGTACCCGTCAATTGTTTATACAAGACATATACAATGTGCAAACGCGGTGATCATACATATTATGCCACTGATATGCTGAGTGATTTGTTGGGAAGCGGCGAATCTTCACGATTATTTCAAAGGCTGGTAAAAGAAAAAAATATGTGCTCGGCGATCAATGCATTTGTAACGGGCAGCCTGGATGAAGGCCTTTTTATTATTGATTCGAAATTGAATGAAGGAATTCATTTTAATGAGGTGGAAATGATTATCCAGGAAGAAATAGACAAAATTTGTAATGAAGGCGTCAATGAAAGAGAATTGCAGAAAGTAAAAAATCAAATGGAATCTTATAATGAATACAACGACCTGGATGTACTTAACCGGGCGACTAATCTTGCGTTTTATGAATATATGGGAAATACGGAACTGATCAATGATGAGATCGGATATTTTATGCATGTAAGTGCCAAAGATATCAGGGAACAGAGCCGGGAATTATTTAATAACGATCATTGCAGTACACTTTATTATAAATCTAACAATGAAAAAGCCGGATAGAGCCGTCGCACCAAAGGTGGAAATGATCAAAAACATTTCGTTTCCATACCCGGAAATGAAAAGTATGAATGGGATCGATACTTATGTTTTTGATCTCGGCACACAGGCCTATTCTTTTGTTCAGTTTATTTTTCCTGCCGGTAAAATTCATACAGATAAAAAACTGATCGCAGATCTTACAGCAGATATGTTATTGAGCGGAACCGCGAAACATAATTCGTATGAGATCGCTGAGAACCTTGATTTTTATGGTGCTTCGGTCGAACCCTATTGTGGCGAAGATGAAACGACGATCCGTATTTATTGCTTAAGCAAATACCTTGAAGAAGTATTGGTCCTTGTAAAAGAATTGTTTTTTGGATCTGTTTTCCCCGACGACGAAGCAAGGATCATTTTAAATAAATGGAAGCAAAAACAGCAGATCAATTTTCAAAAAACCTCTTATATGGCTGCCCGGGCTTTTAGGCAAGTAATGTTCGGCGACAGGCATCCTTATGGGACCATAACTAATCAGGAGGATTATGATAACGTAAAAATGTCCGATGTCCGGGCTTTTCACATCCAACATTATGTGAAAGCAAAGTATAAAATTGTGGCATCGGGTTGTTTGCCTTCGAATGCGGAGGAACTATTGACCCTTTTTACAAACGATGGACAGGAAGAACGGGCAAATATCGTAACTGCAGATCTTCCTTCAGATCCTGACTCTAAGAAAGAACATTGGATAAAGGTTGCAAATACGGTTCAATCAAGTATTATCCTGGGCAGAGAAACCTTTAGTATGCATCATCCGGATTATATGGATATGTATGTGCTCAACAGTTTACTGGGCGGATATTTTGGAAGCAGGCTGATGACCAATTTACGAGAGGATAAGGGTTATACTTATGGAATCAATTCAACCTTATATACCCGTATGCATACAGGGGTTTTTGAAATTTCGGCCGAAGTAAATAAGGAAAACCTGGAAGCAGCCATTCATGAAATAAAAAATGAAATTTTACGTTTAAGAAATGAGCCGGTGTCTGAAGATGAGTTGCAAATCGTTAAAAATTATATCATAGGGCATACATTACGGGGAATTGACGGGCCGGTTAAAACGGCAAAATTATTTAAAACCTTGTTAGTTCAGGATTTAGACTTTAACTTTAGCAAAGAATTTGAAAAAAGTATACATAATGTAAAATCACAAAAATTAATGGACCCTTTCCAGCACAGTGGGATCCGAAGCTTGGAATTCACGTGACTTGAAGTC
>JADMIO010838877.1_pt1 | contig 69681 bp, 63 predicted proteins | sample 8958161 | NCBI WGS metagenome assembly JADMIO01 (sample SAMN16585339, study PRJNA669376) | soil metagenome | isolation source: Crop rotation soil | place: USA: Cullars Rotation, Alabama | collected 2011 | reverse complement strand
CGCGACAACTTGTCCACGTGGAATTCTAAGCTTAGGATCCCAATGTGCTGGAAAGACAAATGAAAAGCGCGGACAAGAGCGCCTCGCGATCGCGGGGATTGTATTCCAGTGCCTCCTGGGTGCGCTGCCAGGCGGTTTGGAAATCGTGGGCCGCGAGCGCCAGGCGAACCAGGCCCAAGAGGGGCCTCACGGTCGCGAACTGGATGTTGCGGGTTTGCGGCGCCAGATCCAGGCACCGGGTGTAGTCGGCGGCCGCCAGATCGGCAGCGCCACCGTCGGCGTGCAGGTCGCCACGCTTCATGAACAGCTCGGCGGCGGGTGCGACGCGATCCACCCAGGTGTCTAAAAACGCGAGGGCACTGGCACGATCGCCACCATGAAGGCCGTCGGCCAAGAGGACGACGAGTTCCCCGCCGAAGTGGGCCGCGCGCAAGATTTTCGGATCGGCTTTTTTCAACGCAACTGCGGCCTCGGCGGCCGTGGCCGTCAGCGCCGCGGGATCGTTCCAGAAGCGCGCCAGCTCGAGCAATTTGAACCAGCTATAGAGGTCCCCCGGGTCGCTGATCACGCAGCGACGGAGAATCAGCCTGTCGCGATCGTACTTGCCGCGCACCTCGGCGTGGGCACGCACGTAGCCCAGATGGTCTACGTGACCACGCAGGTGCACGAGGGTCAGCCCCGTTGCTTGCAGGTGGGCCGCCAGCGACCGCGTGAGGTCTTCGTGAATCGGAAATTCGTAGCAGACCGACGGGTCGGAACGAAACAGCCGAACCAGGTGGGCATCGCGGCTGTGCCCGTCAGCCATAGCGTTTCGCATCACGACGGTCGCAGCGCCCACGGCGGGATCGGCCGTCACCTCACGAATCTCACTGACCAACGCCGGTGAGACCAACTCGTCGGCATCGAGCACGAGAATGAAATCGCCCGTCGCCATTCTCAAAGACGCGTTTCGTGCAGCCGAGAAATCGTCCGTCCACGGGACGTTCTGTACGCGCGCGCCGACGGACCGGACGATGGGTACGGTCTCGTCGCTCGAACCGGTATCCACGACGCACAACTCGTCCCACGCGCCGCGCGCAGCCTCGAGAAAGCGCGGCAGCATATCGGCCTCGTTCTTCACAATCATGCACAGCGAGATGCGGGCGGCCATCGTCACTTTGCGCCGGCGGCCCAGGACTCGGCACGCTCGCCGAGTTCATACCCGCGCCCCCGCCAGGCAAGGTGCGCGTACGCGCTCTTCGCATCCGCAAACGCCATGAGCGTCAACTGTTCCGCCAATTCGAACGCCCCGAGGCGCAAGCAGGAATCCGTCCACGCCAACCACCGCGCCCGGCGCCGCGGCATGTCCATCGTAGCCATGAGCCCCTCGAAAAGCCGAGCGTCGCCCTGCTTCCAACGACACAGCGCCAACCAATCGCCGCAGTCGGATCGCGCCGCAAAAATCGCTTCCGCCTCGTTGTAGTGCCCCGCTGCCATCAACATCTCGCCCAGGAATTTGTTGAAGGCGGGGTTCTTGCCGAGGCGCCGGGCCAGGTCCAACGCGTGAGCCCGATCGCCGACGGCCATGATCCGCGTGACCATGATGGCGACCGCCTGGGCGCTCTTCACGCTGGTGAGAGCGCTTTTTTCCATGGCGCCCAGCCCGAAACGCGCGGAAAAAAGCCTTATCCACAGCTCGACCAGGTTCGCGTCGTCCGGATTTTTCTGAGCGGCGCCCTCCGCCAGGGACACAGCCTCGTCCCGCGCCCCCCTGCCCCACAAGGATCGAACCAATAGATCGAGCGCCTGCGCGGGTTCCACGTAAATCTCCCCGACTTTTTCTGGGTGCTGCCACAGTGCGCGCGCCATTTTTTCCGCGACCGCGAAATCACCCATCTCGAGAGCGGCCTGCCCCAGGACAAGCTGGCAATCGATGCCCCCGGTCGGCGCGTCCGTGTAGCGCTCGGCAACAGAGCGGGCTGCCTCGAAGCGGCGGCCCTGCCAGTGCATGGACGCCAATTTGGCCGCCGCCTGTCCGGCCAGCGTCGATTTGGGCATTCGTTCGATGACGAACGCGAAATGGGGCTCGGCCTCACCATAGTCGCTCACCGAGTAGTACTCGAGGCCGAGGTGATATCGCATCGAAACGTCGTCGGGATGTTCTTTCTCGGCAATAGCAAACAACCTGAGGTTGCGCCGGTGGCGGTCCTTTCGGGTGTGCTCTTCCTCGGAATAGCCGAAGTGATCGAATACGATCGCGCCGAGAAGATTCATGCGCCCGCCGCCGGCTTCGAGGCTTCGCCCCACGCTTTCGTGAATGCGCCCCTCGAAACGGATGTTGGGACGTCGCGGGAACACACGCAGGACGTGGGACACGCTCATGACTGTCCCGTCGCTGCGCAGGTTGCGTAACCGCACCAGGAACCCGTCCCGACCGCCGGGCCGTAAACGCGGCTTGACCATCGTCGTGAATTCGCGCCGCAGAATCTCATCGGCATCCATGATGACGATGAAGTCGCCGGTGGCCGCGTCGAGGCTGGCGTTTCTGGCGGCTGCAAAGTCATCCACCCACGGAAAATCGACGACGCGCACCCCGGCCCGCTCGGCGATCGCGCGGGTGCCGTCGGTCGATCCGGTGTCGACGACGACAATCTCATCGACGAGAGGCGCTGCGCTGGCCAACGCCCGACCGAGGTTTTCTTCCTCGTTCTTGACGATCATGCACAACGATATGCGAACCGACATGCGACAGGCCCAACGAGAATACGGTCATTTTCGCGCATCCCCAAATAGGCGAGTAGGATGGAATCATGCGCGTGAGCGTGCTGACTCCCACGTTTGGCCGCCCCGAACACCACGCCCGGCTGTACCAGGGTTTTGCCGCGCAGACCCACCCGGACACCGAACTCGTGATCCTGGACGACAGCCCCGAACCGTCAGCGTTTTTCAGTCAGTTGCGCGATGAACGCGTGCGCTATCACCACACCATCGAACGCAGCACCGTGGGCGCAAAGCGGAACTGGTTGGCGCGGCAAGCCCGCGGAGAGATCCTGGCTCACTTCGACGACGACGACTATTACGCGCCGACCTACCTGGCCACGATGCTGACCCACCTGGGCAAGGCCGATTTCGCGAAGCTGTCAGCCTTTTACGCCTTCAGCGTGACCCACCAGGCGTTCGTCTACTGGGATACGGCAACGGCTGCCCGCTGGCACTTTCTGGTGGAATCCGGCAAGCCGCTCGAGACGCTGGCGACGGCCGCCCTTTCACCCGCCGAAATCGACAGGTGGACGGCGAAGAACCTTCTCGGATATGGGTTTTCTTTCGTCTATCGGAAGTCCGTTCATGAGCGCGTGCCATTCCCCGACATCAAACACGGCGAAGACGCGGCGTTCGTCGATGCCCTCGTGAAGGGTGGATACAAAGTGAACATGGCCGCGGACCAGGACGGCATCGCCCTCGTCGTGCGGCATCAACACGATCACTCGATCCTCTGTCCGCAGTTCATCCTGCCGCCGTCCCTGCTCCCGCGCCTCTTCGGTCCTGCTGCCGCCGCGTACGTGGCTGCCGTCTAGAGAGACGAGTAACCCTTGCGGGCGCGGTTCGAAGCGCTGGCCTGCGATTGACTTTGGTTCAGTGAAATCTGCGCGCTCGCCGCAAGCTCGCTGCAACGATCATGTAGCCGCTGGGTGGCCTGACGCTGCTCCGGGGTCAGGGTAATTTTCTTTGCCACGCAATCAGCACAGGCCGCGACCACCCCCTCGAACGCCTCCGCTGCGGCCTCCATATCCCCGCGCTCGAGCGCAGCGGCGGCTGCCGCCAAACCGGCGGCCAAACGCTGGTCAGGAGCCGTCTCGTCGCTCACACATTCCCCCTACTTTGCAGGCGCAGGGGCAGCGCCCTCGACGGCAGCTACGGCGGCGGCGAACCCTTCGACGATGGGGGCAAGTGCGCGTTCGGCCTCGCGCGCGGGAGCCGGGTCCTTTTTCGCCGTTGCGATCGTCAAACGGTTCGAGACGAACATGTAGATTGCGATTAGGTTGTCGACTGTTTCCGGCGCTTGCGAACGATCGAGATGCGTCATGAGCTCGGTCACGATGTCCGTGGCCTTCTTCAGCGGTATCGCGGCGTCCTTGACGGATTTCTCGTCGAGCGCCTTCGCGGCGGTTCGGATGTGGCGAAGCGCGGCCTCGAGCAGCAAGACCAGCATTCGGTTGCGAGACGCCGTCTCGTTCTGTGTCGTGGCGTACTTACTGGCTACGTTCATTGACTAGACCCCGAGGACTGACCGCTCAAGTAGTTCCCTGACGCTTTCAGGCCGGCCAGGACTTTTTCCATAGAAGTGAATTGCATAACCAGTTTGAGCTTGTACGCATCCAATTGGGCCTGCATGCGCGCGGCCGCGGTGTCCATGTTGTTGACCGACACGTTCAACATCTTGGTCTTCGCCGTCAGCAAGCCATCCGTGACGTTGGTCTGGGCGTTGACGAGCGTTGCGACCTGATCGGCCACGCCGCTGGTTGCCGTCGTGAAAATCTGGTTCACCGCGGTTGGATCACGCGACAGCGCGCTCTTGAGCTTGGTTGTGTCGATGCTCAACGACCCGTCGAGATCACTCTTGATACCCAAATCGACCAGGCTGCGCACATTCGTGAGGGTCCCGACCTCCGTCGAAACGACCTTCGCCATGTTGATCCGCAAGGTCGACAGCGTGCTGTCGCCCGCCAATGATGAGTCACGGCTGCTATTCGCGTTCGTGGCCAGGTTTTTCTTCAGCAAGTTCATGACGTCGTTGTACGCATCGACGAACGTCTGAAGATTTTTTGCGGTCTCGGTTGTGTCGTTGGACTGGACCAGGCTTTCCGTCGTGTTGTTCGCTGCCGTCAGGGTCAGCGTTGTCCCCGGAACCGCGTCGGTGATGGTGTTGTCCCGGCGGTAGATATTCGGGATACCATTCAAAGTGATCTTCGCGTTCTCGGCATTGGTGATGTGGGCCGTGAGATTCACGGCCTTCCCCGTCGCACCCGTGTAGTTTTCGCTGATCTGCAACGAGCTGGTTGGGTCGGCGCCCGCGATGTCGTAACCGGTGTCGTCATTCACGATCGACAAATAGTCGTTGGTTCCGTCGTTGAGCACCGTAGCCGTCACCGGCGCGTCGGTCGCGTTGATCGCGGCGGCAACGTCGTCCAAGGTATCGCCGTCGTGCAAGGTCACGGCATAGGGATCGCCGTCGATCGTCAGCGTCAGGGTCCCGCCCGTGACGGTATCCGTAGATGCGAACGAATCGGAATGGGCCTGCGCGGCAGACGCAAGGTTTTCAACCTTGATGTCGTACCGACCCGCGGTCGAGCTGGTCGACGGCGTCGCCGTAAACTGCGTGTTGGTGCTGGTGGCCTTGACGCCCAACGCACCGTCGTCACTCAGGGCCTGCGTGGCCGTCTTGAGTGCCTTGAGCTTCGAAACAATGTCACCGACCGCCGTGATCTTTGTGCTGTACGCCGACTGCCTCTTCTTCAGGGCATCGAGGGGCGCCTGGCGCAGCTTGGTGAGCTGGTCGATGATCGAATTGGTGTCGAACCCGGAAATGATTCCGCCCGCCTGAAACACTGGGCTAGTTGCCATGGTTCACCACCTTCTTTTGAACAAGTCCCAAAACGAAAAAGCGGGCCTTGGTGGGGAACTCCCCCTACCAAGGCCCGTTTCGGCTGATTAACCGAGCAGCTTGAGCGTCGCCATCGGCAGCTGGTTGGCCTGCGCCAGGACCGAAACACCGGCCTGCATCATGATTTGCGAGCGAGTCAGCTTCGATGACTCCTCAGCGACGTCCACGTCCTTCATCGAGCTGAAGGCGTCGGTGGCGGCCACCGTGCTGGTCTGCAGGCTGGCGATGATGTGCTCGAGGCGCGCACCCGTCGCGCCGTTATCGGCACGTGCCTGGGAGATCAGGTCCAGCGCGGCGTCGATGTCGTCGAGCGCGCCTTGGGCATTGCCCAGAGTGCTGACGTCGACGACGTCGCTGCCCAGCGCGCCTGAGTCGACCGACTGGCCCGTGATTGAGAATTGATCGTTGGCCGTGTTGCGGATACCGACCTGGAAGGTCGAGTTGCCGCCGAAGACCGCGAAGCCATTGAACTCCGTGACGGTCGCTAGACGGTCGATTTCGGAGTTGAGGTTGTCGACCTCGAGCTGCATCGAGCCGCGCTCGGTGTCGCTCACACCGTCAGAGGCGGACTCCATCGCGATCTCGCGCATGCGCGAAATCATGCTGGCGATTTCGCCCATGGCGCCTTCCGCCACGTTGACGAGGTTCAATCCGTTCTGGGCGTTCCGCGTCGCCTGAGCGTAGCTGGCGACCTCGGAGCCCAGCTGCGTCGCAATGGCGCTGCCGGCAGCGTCATCCTGCGCCTTGCTGATGCGATACCCGGACGACAGCTTCGCGATCGAGGTATCGAGCGAGATCTGGGTTGAGAACATGTTCTTCTGTGCTTGCAGCGAGCTGATGTTGTTACGAATGGACAGCATTTTCTTTCTCCTTGTGGCGGGCTGTGCCCTGTTGCGGGACCGTTTCCTTCTCTCGGTCCGGCGGACACCGCATCCGCCTTCAGGAATGTTTTCGACACGAAACCTGGGGTCGATAAGGGTTTCACCGTAAGCCGCCTCACCGTCGGAGAATCGACTCAAAAACAGGTCGGAGAACGTCACGCAAACGGCGCGCGCGGATCACATGGGACGATGTTGTCCTACATGTGCTCGAGGCCGTGTAACGGCGCTCTAAAGCTTATTGACGAGGGAGAGCTGGAAACTGTTCGCGGAAACCGTAATTGCCGCTTCGAGGGCATGGTTGGCCATGGCCAGGTTGCTGGCGGCCTCTGCCAGGTCGGCGTCACCGAGATTGGCGACTTCGGTGGTCGCGGCGTCCCGAGCGCCCAAGCTGATGTTTTGGGCCATTTCCAAGGTCGCCGCCGTGCTGCCAATCTTGGCGCTGCTGTCGGTGACCGCGGTCAGGCTTTGGTCCAGGCCACCAATCCCGGCCCGAATCGCGGCGCCATCGTTGGCGCGCAAAGAGGCGGAAATATCGCTCAGCGTTGAAAACACGTCACTCGCGCCGCCGCGGGCCAGGAGGTAAGCGGGGACGGCCGTGGGTTCAAATACACCGGGGGCGATTTCAATCTCGCGTGCGTTCGTGTCGCCGCTGTAGTTCCCGTCCGAATCGAACGGCGGCACGTTGTCTTTGCTGCCGCCAAAGATGTAACGGTTCCCGAACTGGGTATTCAAAATCCCGGCGGCGCGCTTGACCAGTGAATCCATCTCGTTCGCGGCGGCGGCACGCTCCCCCGCGTTGTTGGTGTCGTTCCCCATTTCCAGGGTGATTTCTTTGGCGCGACTGATGACGTCGGCCAGATCGTTCAACGAATTCCACGCCACGTTGGCTTCGTCGGTGGCGCGACCGGTTACCGTCTGGATCGATTCCATGCGAGCCGCAGCCATGCGCTGCGATGTGATCAGCGCCGCGGCGGCCGGGTCGTCGCCGGGGTGATTCACGCGTTTTCCGCTCGATACTTGTTCCGAAGCCTCTTCCACGCGCTCGCGCGCAGCGGCCGTGCTGCGGTTTGCTTGGTCGAAGATCATTCGATCTGTGACGCGCATGGTGTTTCCTTACCCCGAAGGTCCCGGGCCAATCGCCATCAAAGTTCCCAGCATCGAATCGGTGACGGAAATCATCTTGGTGATCGCCTCGAAAGCCCGCTGGGCCTGCGTCATCGAGATCATCTCTTCGTCGATGGATACGCCCGATGCAGACTCACGCAGTCCGTTCAGGTGATCGACGATCCCCTGATCCTGATCCGCCATCGCTTTGGCCGAGCGACTGGCCGTTCCAAAGCTGGCAATGATCGATGACAGCGACGCCGCGACGTCACCGCCACCGGACAACGGCGACCGTTCGGTTGCCACCATCAGATTCAGGTTTGATGCGTCGCCGGGACCCGACGCAGACGCACCGGCCGCCGCAATTCCCCGCGCCGTGACCGCCACTGACAGGGACCTCGACGCACCAGCCGCAGTCGGGCCCACTGAAAAGAAAGCGCCGCCCGCGTTTCCGTCGAGATCGAACCCCAACTGTTGCTGCGTGTTCACGGTATTGGCGACGTCGAACGCCATCGTGTCGATCTGATTGAGCGCCTGTTTCAGGCCCACGTCGCGCGCATCCGTCATGCCGCGGAGTTCGCCGCCGAGATCGTTCGGGGAAATTCCCGAATCCGGTGCCGAAGCGCCGACGCGCGTGATCTGCAGCGTCAGGTGACCGTCATTGGCGGAATCGACCCTGGTCGACAGTTTGCCGGCTTGCGTGCCACTCACGAGGGCCAGGCCGCTCGGCAACACCATGGACACGTTTCCGTCGGAATCCGGCACGGGAACCGCGCCCGTCAGCTGCGACAAGCGATCCTGGGCCTTGAGTCGTTGATCGAGAAGGTCATTCGGCTCGGCGCCACGGCCGCGGGCCACCATGATTTCCTTGTTCAGGCGCGCGATGTCGGCAGCCGCTTGATTGGCCTCGTCGATGTCGGCCGCAAATTTCACATCGATCCCCGAGCGAGCGCTCTCGAGACTTTCACCAACGTTGTTGAACGCCGTCGCCAATCGGTTCGCGGCCCCGACGACGGCGATCCGCAACGCCGAATCACCAGGGTTCTGCGCCAACTCGCGCATGCTGGAATAAAAAGCCGATATGGCATCGCCAAGACCTGCTGTGGCGTCCGGATCGAGTGCCGACACGGAATCGAGGGCCGCGCTCTCGGCAGAGTGCTGCGCGGCCGAGCCAAACGCCGTCGGGATCTGCCGCTCGAGGAACGCATCCCGACTTTGCGTGATGCCACCGATGGTGACGCCGCGGCCGAGATAGGAACCTGGGCCGAGGAACGCGGCGCCCATCGTCGCCGGCTCGACCCGCTGGCGCGAGTAACCGGGCGTATTGGCGTTCTCGATGTTGTGTCCCGCCGTGCCTTGCATGGCGCGAAACACGCCGAGGCCATTTTGCGCCTGCCCCAAAAGGGCAATCAGATCCGCGCCCACTTAGGCTCTCCCTGAAAAGGTCGAGGCTGTCACCTTGGGCGCCCCGCCGTGGCGATCGTAGCCCGCTGGCTGCGCCGTCACGGCGCCAAGGTAACCACGGACGCACGCCGTCGCTCGCTGCGCGAGGCGCCGATTCAGCTCGTCGAGCTCGGCCAGTGCGCCGGCCAGGGCACGCACGTCACCCAGAATGGACGAAAGACGTCCGCCCTCGACGGGCCGCTTGGCCGCCAGCGACGCCAACGACACCTCGGTCAATCCCAGATCCTGTCCCACCACGCGCAAATGGTCCGCCAGCTCTTGCTCCAGCTTCAGCACGTGCGCGTTGAATTCACCACGCTTTGTCGCGCGAGCCAGTAGCCCTTCCACGTCGAACTTGCGCAGCAGAACCCTCTCTTGGCGCGCTTCCACAACTTCGTTGTCGAGAGCCTCTTTCAGGCGCGACGAGGTCGCGATGGCGCGGTCGAGGCTGGACATGTCTATCCGATCATATCCTTCAGCCCTTGTTCGATATCGGCGGCCGAGAGAATTTCTTCGACCGTGAGGCTGGGACTGGGCTTGTAGGTTCCTTTGCGAACCTGTTCTTCGAGCTCCAAAAGGCGGACGTTGCGCTCGCTGTTGGCTTTCAGCTTTGCAGTCTCGACCGCTTGGGCTACGCCCTGGGTCTCCTCGAGCGTGACTTTGTCGGTCCGCGCGGGCGCCGGCACGGGCGTCTCGGGAGTTGATTGTTTCCCCCGCTCAACGCCGCCAACTCCCCCCACTGAGTTGTTGTCGTTATTTACTTTCATTTGCCGCCTCCGGCTTTCTCAGGAACCTTTGTCCCCTCGATAGAGTCTTCGGCACGAATCCCATAAGCACTAAGGGCACGGGCGGGATTAATAGGATGATTCTGCTTGCGCACCTCGAAATGCAGGTGGGGTCCGGTCGCACGACCCGACGCGCCGGACGCGGCGATCTCCTGCCCCGCCGCCACCTTTTCACCGGGGGTTACGGTCAGTTGCGAGTTGTGGGCGTACAGCGTCGAGACCCCGTGACCGTGATCGATTTCGACCACATTGCCGTAGTCGCCGCGCCGTCCCGCCGCTTTCACCACGCCGTCCGCTGCAGCCAAGATGGGCGTGCCCGTGGGTACCGCGAAATCGATGCCGGTGTGGTAGCGGGTCGTACCGTTGATGGGATCTTTGCGAACACCAAAGGGGCTCGAGATTTCCCCGAAGGCGCTCGTCTTGCCGACCGCTGTCGGTGCCGTGGGTTCTTCGATGGGTGTGTCAGCGTTCGGATCGGCCAGAATCATCGCGTCGCGCGGATCGTCGTCGTCGGACAGAGCGGCGCTCGCCGGTGAGGCCATGCTTGCGACATCGAAATGCCCAATGTGATGGTTCGTGTGGCCGAGCGAATGAAGGCCCTTCTTGTCGTGCGCCTGACCTTTGCCGTCGCCCAGCTTGTCTTCGATGAGCTTAGCCACGCCGAGGCCGCCCGACTTGGCGACGGTGTCGGCGAGAACTTCGATGAACATATCGGCGCGTTCTTTCGCCCCCGTCGCGCCGTTACCCGCGAACGCCCCACTGGCCTGCAGAAGCTGACGGATGAGCGTCGATTCCAGCGCGGCTAGAGCCTGATCTTTGTTCCTGATATTGCTCACATGACCTCGAGATCAGCGTCGTAGGCGCCCTGGGTCTTCATGACCTGCAGGATGGAAATCAAGTCACGCGGCGAGGCACCGAGAAGGTTCAGCGCCTTGACCAGATCATCCACGGTCGTCGTCGCCGGCAGCGCGACGACCTTGTTGTTGCTCTCGCGCACGTCGACGTTGGCAACGCGCGCTTTGACGGTCGTGCCTGTGCGAGAAAACGGCCCCGGCTGCGAAATAATCGGCGTTTCGGTGACGGAAATCGACAATCCACCGTGCGCGATGGCAACCGGGCGAATCTGAACGCGTTCGCCCGCAACGACGGTTCCGGTGCGCTCGCTGATGACGATGCGGGCCTTGTGATCCGCCTCGACCTCGACGGACTCGATCTCCGACAACAGGCCGACCATCGGTTTGCCTTGATACATCACCGGCGTCTTGATCGACACCGCCGAGGCGTCGATCGGCTCCGCGATTTCCTCTTTCATGTGCTCGTTGACCGCATTGGCGATGCGCTGGGCGGTCGTGAAATCTGGCAGCTTGAGGTTCAGCACCAGCGGCTGCGAGTAGAGGTTCGGCAATACCGCGCGCTCGATCGTCGCGCCGCCGGCGATCACACCCGACGTCGGCTGATTCTTTTGTACGCGCGACCCGGACGCCGCGTAATCGAACCCGCCCGTCTGCACGGGCCCCTGCGCCAGCGCATAGACCTGACCGTCGGCGCCGGCCAGCGGCGTGACGAGCAGAATGCCGCCCGACAACGAGCGCGCATTGCCCATCGACCCCACGTGAACGTTGAGCTTCGAGCCCGGGCGCGAGAACGACGGCAGCGACGCAGTCACCATGACGGCGGCAACGTTGCGCACCCGAACTTCTTTCGGATCAATCCGAATGCCGAGGCGGCCCAGCATGCCGCTGATCGACTGCGAGGTGAAAAACACGCGTTCGGTATCGCCCGTCCCCGACAGACCCACGACCAGGCCGTAACCGTAAAGGGCGTTTTCACGCACGCCGAGAATGTCGACAAGCTCCTTGATGCGTGCAGGCGCCGCGACGGCGGGGGTCGTGCCCGCAAAGAGCGTCACGGCCAGGAAGCAGGCGGAAAGCTTTTTTGTCATGTGATTCGTCATCAGAAAGGCCACCAGCCGAGATAGCGCGAGACCCACCCCTGGCGTTGGTTGTCCGTCAGCACCCCGCGACCCACGAATTCAATTTCCGCCTCGGCGACCATCGAACTTTTCACGCTGTTTTCTTGATCGATGTCGATGGGACGCACGACGCCGGAAATGTAGAAGTGCTGCTCTTCGCTGTTCACCAAGATCACGCGATGACCTTCGACGAACAGATTCCCGTTTGGCAGCACTTTGCGCACCGTCGCGGGCACCGTCGCGGTCAGGTACTCCGTGCGCCCCGTTTGGCCCTCGCCCTTGAACGCCGAGTTGCTGGCGCCGCCGACCTTCAGCTTGGTCTGGTCGACGCCAATTTTCTGCAAGAGGCCTAAGAAGGCATCGATTTGCGCGGCCGATGAGGATTCCCGGTCGAGGTTCGTGTTGGCGTTGCGGTGCGCGTCGGCGACTTCCTCGACCTTGATGACGACCGTGTCGTTCACGCGCAAGGCGCGCGCGTCGGTGAACAGCATCGAGGCTGGACGACCTTCCTGCCACAAGCTGCCCGGAGACAGCGAACGCGTGTCTTTGACCTGCGGCTCGGCCGGCTGGAAGTTTCGCTTCTTCGGTTGATAAGGCGCCACGTGTTGCGTGGCACAGCCCGTCCAAGCCAGGCCGAAGAACATCAAAATGGAAAGCCCTTGTCGTTTGGTCATTGCACCGTCACCAAGAGGCGCCCCTGCACGAGTTCTCCCTCGACATGCTTGCCCGAGGGTAAGACGGCGCAGGTGCGATCTTTCCCACACGTGACGAGCCGCCCGGTTTGTTCGACCTTGAGAGCACCGATCGTCGCCACGACCTTGACGGACTCGCCCGGACGCTGGCCCTGCCCACGCACGAACGCTGCCTCGACGATTGCGCCTCGGGGCATGTTTCGTACGGCCACGGCGCCGTCCACGCCATCGGCGGGATGTTGTGCCGGCGTGATCTCGCGCTCGCTCGACTCCACCGCATCAGCCAACCCCTCGCCCTCGCGCACGGCCCGCGTCGTCACGAACACCCGCGCCGTCACGCGCACGCCGACCCATGCCCAACCACCACAGGCGCCGCCGCTCGGCAGGTGCCCCGCCAGCTTCACCGCGACGCGACCGGATCCCGAAATCGTTTTACTCACGTCGGCAGTTTCGAGGGCGCAGTTCACGACCATCGACGGCGCGTAGCTCGTCGCCTCGATACGACCACCGGTCACGGCCAACGCGGTGTCGAGCGCTGCCTGCACCGGCACCGGAATCTCGGCAGCCCACGCAGGGCTGGCAGCGAGGGTGAACAGCAGGATGAACCGTGAAGTCATGGTTAGCGCAGGTTCGTCAGGCGTTGCAGCATCTGGTCGGCGCTCTGGATGACCTTCGAGTTCAGCTCGTAGGCCCGCTGGGTGGTGATCATGTCGATCATCTCCTCGACGGCCTTGACGTTCGCGCCCTCGAGGAACCCCTGCGTGATCTTCCCGGAACCATCTTCTTGGGGACGCGCCAAGAGAGGCTCGCCGCTGGCCTCGGTCGCGGCCAAAAGGTTGTTGCCGATGTTTTCGAGACCACCTGGGTTCTGAAACATGACCAGCTCGATCGTGCCGAGCTCCTGCGGATCGGTGCGGTTCGGTAAATTCGCCAGCACGCGCCCGTCGGGGTTGATGGTGATGGCCGTCGCCTCGGCGGGAACCGTGATGCCCGGTTCGATCAGCTCGCCGCGCTGGGTTTGCAGGCGGCCGGTGCTGTCCGTGCGGAAGTTGCCGGCGCGCGTATAGGCAAACTGTCCGTTCTCGCGCACCACCTTGAAGAAGCCCTGCCCTTCGATGGCACAGTCGAGCGGGTTTTGTGTGTTGATGAGGTCGCCCTGCGAATAAGAGCGCGTCGTGGCGACCGTCTTGACACCCAAACCAACCTGCACCGGTGCCGGCTGCGTCCCACCCTGGGGCAAGGGCGCGCCCGCGGGCTGCAGCGTCTCGGACAAGAGATCTTCGAACTCGGCGCGCGTCCGTTTGAAACCAGTCGTGCTGGCGTTGGCCAGGTTGTGGGCAATGACGTCCATCTTCAACTGCTGGGCTTCCATTCCCGTCGCTGCCGTAAACAAAGAGCGCAACATCGCAATCTCCTCTCGTTAACGAACCTTGCCGGTGTCCATGGCCTTGTCGTCCATGCGTTTGTAAATACCGATGGCCTGCATCGCCGTTTCGAAATGGCGCTGGGCCCCGATCATCGCGACCGCTGATTCGAGTGGCGTCGCGTTCCCCATTTCGATCTCGCCGATGCGGAACGTTGCGTTCGTCACCGGCGTCACAGAGCCCGTCGGTCCCGGCGCATACAGCGAGGCACCGACGCGTTTGACGTCGCCTTGCAGCTGGAACACCGGAATCTGACCGATGATGACGTCGTTCGCGGAAACCAGGCCGTTGGGATTGATCTTCGGGACCGTCTCGGGCGGCACCACGATGGGCTGACCATCTAGACCCAGAAGTACGTGTCCATCCGACACCAATTGATTGCCCGCGCCGACTTTCAGCTCGCCGTTGCGCGTGTACGCAATTTGCCCAAGCCCGGAACGCACGGCCATAAACCCGTCGTTGTCCGGCAGAACGTCGAGCGGATTGTCCGTCACAACCGCGTCACCCGCCCGCAGGTCCACCGCAGTGGCTACGGCGGCCGTGAAAACCTTGTCCGTGGGCCCGTTCGCCTTGGCCAGAAATGACTGAAACGCCGGGCGCTCGGCCTTGTATCCCGGCGATTGTGCGTTCGCCAGATTGTCGGCAATCGCGTCCAGCTGCTCGGAGCGAGCCGCTGCGCCTGCCATTGCTACGTAAAGTCCATCTGCCACGGATTTGCCTCGGAGGGTGTCCAAAGCAAGGACGGGACCAACGTCGCGCCAGGATTGTGGCGCGGGCAAAAACGCGGAGGCGCCGCTCTCCGAGAGATCACTTTCGGCCTGGACGATGCAGACGGCTATGCAACAATGATCGCGATGGCCGCAGTTCCGGGCTTTTCATTCGGGTGGTCGGCAAGAACCACCCGGCAGGTTCTTCCGTCGCCGGCATTTGACGCCCCTCAAGACGTAAGAAGGACCACCCGATGAAAACGGGCATGTCTCCTCGCACGCGGCTGGATCCAGCGGTCAAGCTGCAAGAGCATCGTGAAGAGAACAGCCTGCACGATCTCGCCAAGGCCAGTCGCGCGGCAGCCGAAGCCGACGAAACCCTGCGCGTCGCCCATGCGCGCGCCCGCCACGATCACCGCCAGGTCGGCACCGCCGCCGATTGGCAACTGGCCGAGCACGCTCACACGCGTGCGCTGGCCGACGTCGCCGTCGCCGAGCGCAGCGCCAAGACTGCGACCCAGGCCGTCGGCGCCTCGCGCAGCGTGTACACCACGATTCACGCCAAGGCCGAAGCGCTTCGGCGTTTGCAACTGACCCGTCGCGAGGATGCGATCCGCGCCATCGACGCCAGCGAGCGCAAGAGTAGCGAGGACCTGTTCCTCATGCGTCGCGCGGTTCGATAGTCGTCAGGGAGTAGCTCCGGCGCGCCGTCGCTGCTATCGTCGCCGGCCATGTCCGACGACGACCAAGGAAAAGGTAAGTACCGCAGCGCCAAGTGGTTCGGTCACACCGGCCGCGAAGGAATCCTTTACCGCAGCTGGATGAAGAACCAGGGCCTGCCCCACCATCTGTTCGATGGGCGCCCGGTCATCGGCATCTGCAACACCTGGTCGGAGCTGACCCCGTGCAACGCGCATTTTCGGATCCTCGCCGAACGGGTCAAGCGTGGCGTGTACGAGGCGGGCGGTTTCCCGCTGGAGTTCCCCGTCATGTCGCTCGGCGAGACGCTGATGAAGCCGACGACGATGCTGTTCCGCAACTTGGCCAGCATGGACGTCGAGGAGACGATTCGCGCCAATCCACTCGACGGCGTGGTGCTGCTGGTCGGCTGTGACAAGACGACGCCGTCGCTCCTGATGGGCGCCGCGAGCTGCGACCTGCCGACCCTCGTCGTGTCCGGCGGCGCGATGCTGAACGGCAAGTTCCGTGGCGAAGACATCGGATCGGGCACGCACGTGTGGAAAGTCACCGAGCAGCACGCGCGCGGCGAGATCACCGATCAAGACATGCTGGAGTCCGAGGCGTGCATGTCGCGCTCATACGGCACCTGCATGACCATGGGCACGGCATCCACGATGGCGGCTATGGTCGAATCGTTGGGCATGGGCCTGCCGTCGAACGCGACGATCCCCGCCGCCGACTCGCGCCGCAACGTCCTGGCCCACATGGCCGGGATCCGCATCGTCGAGATGGTCAAACAGGACCTGCGCATCTCGAAGATCCTGAAGAAGGAAAACTTCGAAAACGCCATTCGCTGCAACGGCGCGATCGGCGGCTCGACGAATGCCGTCGTGCACCTCATCGCCATCGCAGGACGACTGGGCGTGGATCTCACGCTTGCCGATTGGGATCGCCTGGGCCGCGATGTTCCCTGTCTTCTGAATCTGCTGCCTTCGGGCAAATACCTCATGGAAGACTTTCACTATGCCGGGGGCCTGGCGGCAGTCCTGAAAGAGATCGGGCCGCTTTTGAACAAGGATGCCCTGACGGTGAACGGCAAATCGCTGTGGGACAACGTCAAGGACGCCCAGTGCTGGAACCGCGACGTCATCTTCCCGGTCGACAAGCCCTTCAAAACCCAGGGCGGCATCGCCGTGCTGAAAGGCAACCTGTGTCCGAAAGGCGCCGTCATCAAACCGTCCGCCGCGACACCCGCCTTGATGCAGCACCGTGGGCCGGCAATTGCGTTCGAGAACATGGACGACTACGAGGCGCGCATCAACGACCCCAACCTGAAGGTCGACGCGAACACCGTCATGGTCCTCAAGAACTGTGGGCCGAAGGGCTATCCGGGATTTCCCGAGGTCGGCAATTTCTCGCTGCCGCGCAAGCTGATGGCCGCGGGGGTGACGGACATGGTGCGCATTTCCGATGCGCGCATGAGCGGCACTGCCTACGGCACGGTCATCCTCCACACGGCGCCCGAGGCCGCGGCGGGTGGGCCGCTGGCGTTGGTGAAGGACGGCGACATGATCGAGCTTGACGTGGCGGGGCGCCGGTTACATCTCGACGTCAGCGACGAGGAACTCGCCAAGCGGCGCGCCGCCTGGAAAGCGCCCAAACCACATTACACGCGCGGATATGGAAAGCTGTACCTCGAACACGTGAATCAGGCCGACGAGGGCGTCGACTTTGATTTTCTGAAGGGCGGCAGCGGCGCGGGGGTTACGCGCGGGAATCACCAGTAGGCCCGCCCCCACCCCTCTGCCCTGTCCGCCCGGGCCGCCCCGGCCCCCCCCCATCCCCATCCGCCCTGCTCAGGTCGAGGTCGCTCGCGCGCCCGCTCCTCCCTCAGATTGAGGTCGCTCGTGCGCCGCTCTCGCCGTAGATCGAGGTCGCTCGCGCGCCCGAACGATGATTGTCTGGGCTTCGCCGCGCCGTGAATCAACTCTCGTGCCGGCATCGGGGCGCGAGCGAAGCTTTTCGCGCAGACGCGAAAAGCCCAAGGCGGAGGGTGGGGAGAATGTCCTGCCACTCCCTCGCGACCTTTCGTTTAGGAAAGAACGAGCCGAAAGGACGGGAAGACGTTTCCAAGATCCAGCGCGGGCCAAGATCCAGCGCGGGCCAAGATCCGGTGCGTGCCAAGATCCGGTGCGTTTCCAAGATCCGCCATGGGCTTTTCGCGTCTGCGCGAAAAGCATCGCTCGCGCCCCGATGTTCGCTCAAGAGTTGAATCACGGCGCGGCGAAGCCCAGACAATCATCGTTCGAACGCGCGAGCGACCTCGATCTGAGAAGGGCGCTCGAGCGCGCGAGCGACCTCGATCTGAGGGCATGCGAGCGTGCGTGGCGGCTAGAGCTAGAGGAGGCGGTCAAGCGGCCCGAGGCAGCTCTGCCCGAGCCCCGACGTCACGTTGCCGATCTGGTTCACATCCAGCCCGAACTGCCGAGCGATGGAGACGAGCAGCCGGCTATGCGGCGGTCCCACGCGCGGATAAACCGACGAGTCGCCGGTCACGACGCTGCCCGGGAGGCTGCTTGGCCAATAGAGATATCGCCCCATCTTGAATCCGCCGCCGCCCGCAATGACGACAGGGATGTGCGAGGTCTGGTGTTCCCAGCTTCCGCACTCAGGCACCCACATCACCATTGTGTGATCGAGCAGAGTCTTGCCATCCGGTTCGGGCACGGCATCGAGCTGCTTCAACAGTGACGCGAAGTATTGGGCCTGCGTGTTGTAGTACAGCTCGTTGTTGTGAATCAGCACCGGATCGTGCGCGTGGTGCCCAACGTCGTTGTGGATGTCGGTGATGCCGGGAGCTCCGAACTCGGCCGCGTTGTGGACGACATCGATCTGAATCGAAGCCACGCGCGTAATGTCGCAGGCGAAGGCCGCGGTAATCACCTTGCCGAATTCGTCGATCGCCTGTTTGGTCGGCATCCCGGCGTCGTCATTGCCACCGACGACCGTGGGTGGCGTTGCCGGACAACCCGCAGCCATCGACATGGGCGCACCCTGCGCGCCGAGCTGCGTGTTCAGGTCGGCCAGCAGATCGCGGTGGGCCTCCAATTTCGTTCGATCCTCGCCACGGAGGCGTCCGGCCACACGCGCGAAGCGCTCCTTGGTCAGCGCCACGTTCGCGTTTCCGGCGGCAAGTAAGGCCTTTTCACGTGCGGACAGGGTCGGCGTCATGCCCATGGGAAACACTCGTTGCACCGCGCGCTTCGGATCGTAGGTCGGCAAAAGGGGTTTGAGGGCGTCTTTCCAGATGCCGCCGTAAACGTGGCCGACTTCCCGCGGGCCGCACTCGAGTGATTTCAGGCGACCGGGAACGGCAATCTTGTTGGCGATGATCTGATCGAGCGACGGCCCCGTCGCACGGATCGTTGTCAGCCCGCCGGCCGTTTGCAGGGCCTCGCCCTTCCGGCTGTAGTTCGACGACGTCAAGATCGTCGCGGGCCCACCGTTGTGTCCCTGCGGCCCCGGATCAATCCCCGTGTCGCCCGGCACCTTTTGCGACAGATTCGCGACGTTCGCGAGGGTATCGAGAATGAGCAAGCGCTGTCGGAAGTCGTAAAGCGGCCCGTAGACCTTGCCCCAATCAGCCTGAGCTTGCGTCTTGAGATCGATCTCCCAGATATCGTTCGTGGGCAGACCGGGGCGCCGCATGATCCAGTTGTCGTAGACACTGCTGTGAAACGTATAGAAGAACAAAAAGCGCAGCGGAATCGCCGGCGCGGCCTCGGCCTTCGGCGAGAAAGACGGCAGGTAAAACGCCCCGGCCGCTGGCCCGAGGATCTTCAACAACTCACGACGATCAAGCGGCCTCATTCGGACCTCCGTTGGACAAAGTCCGGCGCCGTCGCGGTGGCCACCAGCAGATCGATGAATCGCTCACCGTTTTTCTTGTAGGCGCTGACGAGCGCGTCCGTCTGGCATTGATCCGTGTCCGACGAAGAACTGGCCCGATATCCGTGGGAAAAGCTGTACCAGAATCCCACCATGCAGGCCTTCGCCTTCTCGCTGTCGCCCATCCGCTGTGAAAGCTCGATCGGCCCGCTCACGGGACCATCGACATCCGTTCCCATGAGCACCGACGTGGGATCGACCATCATGTTGTTGTCGCGCGTTCGGAAACCACCAGTTGCATCGTAGTTTTCGAGCGCATAGCCGAGGGCGTTGATGACGTTGTGGCATGTCGAGCATGACGCCGGTGCGGTACGGGCTTCGAAGAGTTGGCGGTTGGTCTTGCTCTTGGCATCCGCTTGCAGCGCTGGGTTACTGAGGTCGGCGTTGGGCGGCGGAGATCCCAAAACGACACACAGCCCGCGGTTGAGAATGGCGTTGCCTCGCTGTGGTGGCGATCCATTTTGCGAATGGGCGTGACTGGCGAGGAAATTTCCGCGAGTGAAAAATCCCGCTCGCTGCGTGTCGGGCAGCGTCGCCTCGGCCCAGCCGCTGGCGGGCGCCGGGACGCCGTAGAACTTCGCCAGCGTCGCGTTGACCCATGTCTTCGTGCTGGTCAGGATGTCCTTTAGGGTGCCCTTCTTGTCGAAGAGCTCGCTGCCAATGAAGCGATCCGACTCTTCACGAATCGCATCGGCGAGGGCCGGCGACCACTGTGAATAGAGCTTGGTGTCCTTGATTCGGTTGTCACCGGACAGACGATCGAAATCCAACCACTGCCGATGAAAGTCGATGACCACGGCCTTGGCCTTGTCATCGTCCAGCATGCGCCGCGCTTGGGCCTCGATCTGCGACGCGGTCTTGAGCTCGCCTTTGCTGGCAGCCTCGAACAACGTCGCGTCTGGCATCGTTTGCCACAGCAAATAAGAAAGACGCGTCGCCGTTTCGTAGGAGCCAATCGTCGCCAGCCCCTGCCCCGTCTCCTCGATGCGATACAGAAATTCCGGCTGCTCGAGGAATGCGGCCAAAGTCATCTGGATACCGGCCTGAAAATCGATGTCGGTCCGGACCTTCTCGAACACCGCAACGAATTCGTCGGATTCGTCCTTCGACAGCGGGCGACGAAAAGCGCGCGCACCAAAGGTCTCGACGAAAGCCCGGCCGCAGGCCGCTTCGTCATCAGTCTTTGCAGGCGGGCAACCGGGAATGTCGGCCAGAAGTTGGGACTGCGCGATCGCTGTGCTGCTGATGTCGAGGGCGGCATCGTGGTACGCCCCGACCAATTCCGACGACGAGCCCAACGCCATGGCGTTATTGTCGAAGTTCTGACCCGTCGGATCGGGCGGTAGATAAAGGCCCGTCGTCTTCACCCGGCCATCAAACAGATCCCGGATCGTATTCAAGTACTCGTGGTGACTCAGGCGGCGCAGCGGCGTCTGCCCGGGACCACCACAGGCATCGACCGCAGGACCGGGCGCGCCACCGGATCCGCCCGTGCCGTTGTTGTCATCCGAAGACACGACGGTCCCATGACAGGCGGCAAGAGAGACTGAAGTTAAGATGACCAACACCCGTGCGCGGGCCATCCGTAGAGGATATCTCATCCTTTGGCTCATAATAAGCGAATCCGAAGATGCCTAGTCACCTACATGAACTACGTCACCGATTTGCTGATTTGGTAACACCTGAAAATGCCACGGGTGAGCCAAATCACGCTAGGCGGGCAAGTCGCTGACACCTTCTAGATGCCGCCGAGACGAAATCGTTTCATGCGAACTGCCGGGTGCGTCTTGCTCTGACGCGATCCAGCCCCCACCCAACACACGATCGCCTCGGTAAAGAACCGCGGCCTGCCCGGGCGCCACGCCCTCGACCGGTGTCTCGAACCTCACAGTGACGTCGTGCCCATCGCTGCTGACGTGTGCCTCGCCCGGCCACGCGGGGGCGTGATGGCGAATCTGAACGGCACAAGGGATACGCGCGCCCGGCGTCTCTTGCGCCAGCCAACGAACATCGCGAACCAGGACATCGCTGCGGCCGAGTTGTTCGCGCGGCCCGGTGAACACCGTGCCGGTTGCGGAATCGATCTTGAGGACGAAACGCGGATTCGCGCCCGCGGGCAATCCTTTGCGCTGACCGATCGTAAACAAGTGCGTACCCGGATGCTGGCCGATGGTCGCGCCGGCCTCATCGACAATCCGCCCAGGCGCACCGCCGCCGCCGCGGGCCTCGACGAACGCGTGATGGTCACCGTCGGGAATGAAGCAGATCTGCTGTGAATCGGGTTTGTCACAATTGGCGAGGCCGAGCCGCCTAGCCGCCGCCCGCACCTCGGCCTTGTTCATGTCACCGAGGGGAAATTGTACGAATGACAAGACTTCGTTGCGCACGCCGAACAAGAAGTAAGACTGGTCTTTGTCCCGATCAACCGCGCGCATCAGGTGAAGGCCGTCCTCTTCACGCGAAAGCCGCGCGTAGTGCCCGGTCGCGAGCGCCGTCGCGCCGATCGCTTTGGCAAAACGAACCAACGGACCGAACTTCAGCTTCTCATTGCAGCGAACGCACGGATTGGGTGTGCGCCCGCGCCGATACTCGGCCACGAAATCGTCGATGACGCCCTGGCGAAACGCCTCGGTGTCATCGATCACGTAGTGCGGAAAACCCAAATCGGCGGCCGTCGCGCGCGCGTCGTCGATATCGCGAGGACTGCAACAGCGACCGCCGATGCTGGCCGACGTACCCGACGCGTTGTAAAGCTTCAAAGTGACGCCGACGACCTCGGCGCCCGACTCGTGCAGCAACGCCGCCGCGGTGGACGAATCCACACCGCCGGACATGGCGACGACGATACGCGGGCGCGACATGGCGGCTGTCATAACACGCCCCGGACGTGGGAGACGATCTGGGCGGTCAACGCCGCCGCCCGGTCGACTTCGGCCTCGGTCGTCGCGTGCCCCAGGCTGAACCGGATGGCTTCCTTGGCACGCTCGGGCGCGAGACCCATCGCCAACAGCACCGCTGACGGCGAGAGCGACCCGGACGTGCACGCGGCGCCTGTCGACACGCAGACCCCTTCGAGATCGAGCGCGATCAAGACCAGTTGGCCGTCCGCACTGGTGTAACCCACGTTGGTCGTGTTCGGAACGCGCCCGGTCTTGGCTCCGTGAAGCCGCGCATCCGGAATTTGTAACAGTTTGGCTTCCAGGCGATCGCGCAACCGTTCGATGCGGGGGGTTGATTCGGTCAGAACCCGTGTCGCCAGCGCGCAGGCCACGCCAAAACCGACGATGCCGGGCACGTTTTCTGTTCCGCCGCGGCGTTCCCGTTCCTGGTGGCCGCCCGCCACAAGAGAATCCATCGCGATACCCCGGCGCAGGTAGACCGCCCCCACCCCCTTCGGCCCGTAGAGTTTATGTGCGGAAATCGTCGCGGCATCGACGCCCAGATCCTGAACGTCGACCGGAATGCGACCAGCCGCCTGCACGGCATCCGTATGGAATAAAGCCCCGCGTTCGCGCGCCACGGCCGCCAGCGCCTTCACCGGATACACGTTGCCAATCTCGTGGTTGGCTAGCGCCAAGGTGACGAGAACCGTCTCGTCCCTCAAAGCCGCACGCAGGTCGTCGACGGAAATTTCCCCGGCGGCATTTGCGGGCAGTAACGTCACGTCGAAACCCGCGGCCCGCAACTCGTCCAGGGCACCGCCGACGGCCGGGTGTTCGAGCGCGGATGAGATGACGTGTGGTTTTCCCGTGAGAGTCTGCTTTTTTTTGGCCCATGCCGCACGCGCCAACCCTCGGACGGCGAGGTTGTCTCCCTCGGTCCCGCCCGAAGTGAAAATCACTTCTTCCGGAAGCGCATTCATGAGCGTCGCCACCTCACGCCGCGCGCGCTCGATCGCGTCACGCGACCGCCGCCCGAGCGCGTGCACACTGGACGCGTTCCCCCACAAATCGGCCGCCGCTTGCGCCATCGCATCCCGCACCGCGGGACGCAACGGCGTCGTGGCGTTGTGGTCCAGATAAATGAGGGGCCTGGCTGCGCTCACCCGGACGATTGTACTTCAGGGCGTGCTACTTCAGGGCGCTGGCGGTCGTATCAGGCAGTCCCTTCGGCGCGCTCGACGGGCGCGGCGGCCGATTCGAACGCGCGCTGCAAAACTGCGATGACCTCCTGAATCACCGCATAAGCGCGTTCTACCGACCACGGGATGAGCGAGCGCTTGGACGCGAACACATCCCGGATCGTGCCGACCGTCTGCAGCTGTTCAGCGAGAAAGGCGGCAAAAAGGCGCAGGCTGTGCCCCTTGCTGTTCGCCAATGTGAAGTGCGATGGGCTGCGCGGATCCAAGAACGTGTCCGAGATCCGGTGCACGACGTCGCGCATGCATTCGATTGCCTCGCCGCGCTCGTCCGCCGCGCTGAGGTCCCGTATCGCATCGATCATTTCGTCGAAGTACCGATCGTAGTGCTCGCCGAAATACTCGACGAGCTGCTCGATGACGCGGTCGCGTTCGCCCAACGGGACGCGGGACAGTGCGGGCGTGGACGTCGTTTGCATGGTCGGCATAATCGCCGATCTGCGCACCGGCGCCAGTGACACAATGGAAAACTTTTTCACTCGTCTTTAATCGGCGGACGGCCAGTAAAGTGCAATACGGGTTGCCCACCAGCCAGATGCGACTCGACGATTTTTTCTACGTCCTCGGACGTCACACGTGTGTACATCACTGCGCCCGGCTGGCGCAGACCTACGACGACGTCGGGACGCGCATACGCCTGTTCCGACGGCACTGGGTAGACCAGCACGTTGGGACCGCGCAGGCACTCGCCAAAGCACGTCTCGCGATCGACCGTGACGTGATCGGCAAGTTCTGGTTCGCGACACGCTTTCTTTAGCTGCTTCAGCAGCGCTGCTGATCCGCGCTTCTCGCCGCAGGTTGGGCCCTGGCAGACGATTACAGCCATGGGGACCTTGTCGGGCACCCTTGATCGATCGCCGGAATTTACGGGTTACTTGAGACGGCGCTGACTACTCGGCGGAGCGCGAAATCGACCGCTGGATGTAAGCCCGCACGGGATCGAGCGTCTTGGGTTCGTCGACGAGGTAGAGGAGGATCGTCTGCGAAGACTTGCCGCCCAGTTTGATCAGGACATCGCAGGCCGCCAAAAGCGCGCCCGGCTTGTACTGGAACGCGGGGTCGGCCCGGTATTCCAGCAAGAAGTCCTCGAACGCCGGAACCGCCTCGGTCGCTTCAGTGGCCAGCGTGGCATCGGCGATGTCGCGCACGAAATCGTGATCCGTGTCCGGCAGCCGCAAATGATCGACCAGCGCCGGAATCGCTTGCCGCGCTTTGAGGCCGGTGATCGCGCGCGCAAAGACGTCCAGGCGTTTGGGCTTCTTGTCCTCGGCGTAATCCGGGTGCACCCGAATCGCATCGATATACAGGTCGAGCGCCTGCGGATCTTGCCGCTGCACCAGCGCATCCACAGCCCGCGACAACACCTGCGGCGAGTTCTCGGTCGTGTCCAGCATCTTCAGTAACTCTTTGGTCACGTCGTCGCCCGTCGCGTGCGCGAGCTCTGAAATGGCGAACACCTTGACCTCGTTGAAACGGGAATCGTTGTCCGACGCGATGGCCGCCAAGGTCTCGTTCAGCGTCGGCGGTTCGGCCTCGGGAACGCCGGTGCCCGCAGGCTCGAACCCGTCGGCGTCGAACGCGGCGCCACGGATCACGATGTTCTCGCCCGTCCCGACCAGACGCGCATCGAACGTGCGACGACCCGTCTTGGCATCGATGGCGCCGATAGCGCCATCGGCGGTCACGAACACGACGGACGGCCCCGTGTCATCGGACGCCATGACATCGACCCGCGGGTTGCTGAACGCCCATTTCAATGTGCCGGCTGTCGCATCGATGCCGAAGAAGAATCGGAAGGTGTGAACGATGACCATGCCGTCGGCAAAGGTCGGATGGTCATTGCCCGGCGATACGCGCCACAGCAGGCGGTTGCGATCGAGGGCCGAGTATTCCATCTGATCGGGGCGGTACATGTCCCAGTGATAGATGGGGCGCACGAACGCGGGCACCTTGGCCTGCAGGTAGGCACCGCCTTTGCGCGAGCCCTCGGCCGACGCCGCGGATGCCAGGAACACGCCGCGCGAGCCGAAGAACAATCCTTCGGGCAGTGCCTTCACGAACGACGCCGCTTCCTCGCGCGACAGAATGTTCGCCAAGGTCCGCCCTGACGTGCCGTCGATGAGCGTCACGTATTGCGAGCGTCGGGGAACCGCGACGAGGCCAGCCCGGGCCGCAGGCCCGCCCGCTTCGCCCGGCAGACCGATCAGCCAACGCTTGGCGCCCGTCGCTCCGTCGAACGCCTCGAGCTGACACAGGCGGGTCGCGCTGCGATCGTCTTGCGGCTGGGTCAGATCATAAACGTCATCACCATCGACCGTGAACCCGACGCGGTTGCGACCGAGCAGCAACGGTTTTTCCCAGCGGATGAGGCCCGTGGCGACATCCCGGCCGACCAGGTTCTCTTTCTTGTCGACGAAAACCACGACGCTCTTGCCCACCATCAGACGTGTGGCTGACTCGGCGGGCTGACGCCACAGCACGGTCTTGCCGCGGAGATCGAACGCGATGATTTCCGAGGACCGACCACCGGCTCCTTCCGCGACGACGAACGCCATCGGCTTGCCTGAGGCGTTCACCGGTCCACGCGTGGGCAGCCGCCCGTTCTGCAAAGCCGCGCCGACCAGGTGGGAATCGCCCGCACCCGGGAACTGGCCCTGCGCCGACATCGCACAACCGGACGCAACGACCAAAAGCCCCAACCACAACCCGCGCGTTGTCATCGACGACCTCCGCGATCCAGAACTTTCTGTGCTTCGTCTTTCGACGGGCGGCCATCGTTGGCGGGAACCGTCGCCAAGTATTCGACCAATGCCGTCGTCGACGCCTGTCCCGGAATCCGGGCCAGCGTGCGCACGACGTCCAGCCGCAAACGATCTGGCACCTCAGGGCGTTTCAGGAACTCCCCGAACACCAGGGCGAGCACGTTGCTCTCGACGCGACCAAAGAGCTCGGCCACGCGGGGAATCTGCTCGGGCACGATCAATTTACCGAGGGGGCCAGCCGCGCCCGTGTCACTCCGGGACACGAGCAAATACAATCGCTCTTGCGCGCGAGGCTCCTTGCGCATCGCCAGCGCCTCAGCCGACGCCGCCCGCACTTCGGACGCGCTGTCGCCCAGACGTTCGAGCAAAATGCCGGTTACGCGATCATCCTTTATCGTGGCTAACGCTTTGACCGCCGCCAGCCGAACCGGGATGTTCCGGTTGCCTGAATACAGCGTCAGGATCGCCAGCGCCTTCGGGTTGTTCAATTTCTCGAGCGCGGCGATCGCCTCGGCCGCAACCGGCGGCGATGTCCCGACCGCCAACACCTCCATCAGCGGCTCGACCGCGTTCGCGGCACCCGATTCACCGAGTTTCTTGGCCGCGCCGGTGGCGGCGTTTTCGTCAATCGCGGCGAGCTGCGTGCCGAGCGCCTCCAACTCGGCGGCGGGCAGCATCTTGGCGGCGGGGGTTTTGCCGGCCTTCGCCTTGGCTACCTTCGGTGATTTGGCCGCCCAAGCGCCGCCGTCGGCCAGTGCTGCCAGCGTCGTCAGTAGGGCTACGAATACCGATGATCTCAGGGACAGCACGGCTGTGTAATATCGTGCCGCATCGTCCCGGTCAATGGCGTCCGAGCACCCGGCTATTTACCTTTGACCTCTTCGTCGCTGAACTCGACCTTGCCGCTATAGCTCGCGCCCTTACCGCGCAGCCAGAACGTGGTCGAGGCGATGACCCGCCGCCCCGACTCGATGGTCATCATGTAGCGCTTGTTGGCGTCGAAACTCGGCTTCTCGAGCAGGATGTTCGACGCCAAAACGCGGGTCTTCTTGTCGCGGGTGTACTGCGAGTCGGAGGCGATGAACCGGTGCGCGCCGCCCGTGATCTCGAAGAACTTCACGGCGGCCTCGTTGTCGTTCAGGGGCTGGGCAAAGAACGCCATGTATTCCAGGTTCCAGACGGCATGGTCGTTCCCGGATTCCTCTTTGGGCCAAACCCGGTCGGTCTTGGCGTGCTGAATGGCCAGGACGAACGCGTTCTCGGAGGGGAAATGCATCGGCAGCCGCTTGGCCACGATGATGATCTTGCCTTTGAAGACGTCCTCGGGTTTGGCGGCGTTGACCGCGGCCGGCGCCGTCAGCGCCAGCAGGAATCCAGCGACCAAGACGGCTTTTTTCGCGAACATCGACGTCGGGTGCAGCATCGGGGCGTCCTCCGGGAGGGTAAGTTACCCGTTCGGAGGTTTTTTAGACCCGTTTTTTGACGCTGGGTAGGGGGCTGGTAGCGTTTATTTGCATGCTGACGTCGCCCGAGCCGGCCCTCTCTCCCGGGCCCGCCTCTACCCGGGCCACGACATGCCCGCCCAGCGCCGACCACGAATCGGCCCTGGAAGAAGGATTGCGCCTCGCCACCCTCGGCAATCGTGCGGTCGGCGGCGCTGATATCTTGATCGGAATGCTGCGCGCGGGGGGAGCCAGCGCCCGCCTCTTGGCCGAACGTGGCATTGCGGCGCCGCGCCTCGAAACCGTTTTGCCCCGGGTCAGGCCCGATACGACCTTCAGCATCGAATCGGTCCAGCGCGCAAGCCACGAGATTGCGACCAGCCTGGGCGCGCGGCAAACGTCATCGCTGCACCTGTTGCTGGCTCTGCTGCGCGCCGGCGGGTCCGCGGTCGAGATTCTCCGCCTAGCGGGAAATGATCCCGCCAAGGTCCGCGCGGTCGTGATGCGCGCCCTCACCGGTCCCGGCCGCACGACCGAGCGAGCCACCAAACGCCCGGCGACCCCGGCCCCCGATGCCCCGGTGGAGCCCGCGCGCCCCTCGCGGTCCGCCCCGGTCCCGACCGTCGGGATGAAAACCCAGCCGTCTGCACCGCGCCCCACGCCACAGGCCGCACCCGCTGTGCCTGTCGTGCCCACAACCATGCCCGTTGCCGTCTCCGCGCATGTGGCACCAGCCCCGGCACCGGCCCGCATCGCAGCGCCGGTGGTGTCGATCGTGGATCCGTTCGACCTCGCCCCCCTCGCCTCGCCGCGTAGCCCCGTGCTCCACCGCGACCGCGAGCTTGGCCGCCTGCTCGATCTTCTGCAGGTGCGCAGCTCGGCGCCGCTCATTGCCATCGTCGGCGATCCGGGATCCGGCCGCACGGTTTTGCTGGCCGCCTTGGCGGCGGCGTCGGCAGACAAGCCTTTGTATCCACCCGAGGGACACGCGGGTGATCGCACCGTCGGCTCGTGGCTCGATGAACTTCACCGGTCGGCGCCGCCGGCATCGCCCATCGTCTTGGACGGGGCGTCGATCTTGGGTCCGGACGGCGGCGATGCCCCGGCGCATTTGTTGTCGACCGCGCGCGCCGGACGCCGTTGGGTCCTGGCCATTACGCCCGCCGACTTGCGCCGCTTCGAAGCGAGCGCACCCGAGCTCGCCACGAACCTGGAAACCGTCGTGCTGTCTCCGCTCGGCGTCGATGCGTTGCTCGAGATCATCGAAACCGGCCTCGACAGCATCATGGAAGCCACCGGGGTGCAGTTCGCGCCTGAGGTCAGCAAGGCCTTGGTTCGCCTCGCGCCACGCTATCCGTCGGACCGTGCGCAACCGGGCCGGTCGCTGGCGATTGCCGAGATCACGGCGGCCCGCGCTTCGCGGCTCGGGTCGCGTCGTGTGACCGAAGCGGAAATCGCCGAAGTCGTCGCCGCCGCGGCGGACGTGCCCGTGGCGCGCCTTCTGCGCACGGACGACGAACGTTTTCGCACACTGGAAGCACGCCTGTCCGAGCGCGTGGTCGGTCATGACGAGGCCCGCGCGCGCATCGCGGACGTGCTTCGGCGCAGCTATGCGGGATTCCGCGGGCGGCGTCCCCTCGCCTCGCTGCTGCTCCTCGGCCCGACGGGCGTAGGTAAGACGGAGACCGCGCGCGCCATTGCCGATGCTCTATTCGACGGTGAATCGGCGCTCGTGCGCATTGACCTTTCCGAGTACAACGAGCCCCACAGCGCGGCCCGCCTCATCGGTTCGCCGCCTGGCTACGTCGGCTACGAAGAAGGCGGGCAGCTCACCGAGGCGATTCGTCGTCGACCGGCGTCGGTCGTCCTGCTCGACGAGCTGGAAAAGGCCCACCGCGAGGTCATGCTCTTGTTGCTGCAAGTTCTCGAAGATGGCCGCCTCACCGACGGTCGCGGTCGTACCGTGGATTTTTCGTCCGCGGCGATCGTCATGACATCGAACCTGGGCAGCGAGTGTTACCGCCGCAGCCGCAACCCAGCCAAGAGCACCATCGTCGGCATCGCACGCAGCCGCCTGCCACCGGAGCTGTGGAACCGCATCGACGAGACGCTGTGCTACGCGCCCCTCGACGAGAAGAATCTGCGCGACATCCTGGTGCGCATCGCCAGTGAATCGAGCGCGCGCCTCGATGCCGAACGGGGCATCGCCTACCAGGTCGATGAAACCGTCATCGAAGCGGTTCTCGACGCCGAATCCGACCGCAGCCTCGGCGCCCGCCCCTTGCGTCGCGCGTACGAGCGTCTGGTCGAAGGACCGCTGGCGACCGAAATTCTCGCTGGCACGCTTCGCCGTGGCTCGCGTCTGACGTTGCATGCGACGTCGAGCGGCAAGCTGTCGATGACGTACGACCACTGATCGTCGTCAGGCGCCCGACACGTAAAACGGCAACGGCTGCGACCGGGTCGTGCGGAACTTGTCGTAAAGCCCGTGGTTGTAGCCGGTGCCGGTGTCCGTCACCGGGTGGAAATCGCCGAATATGCCGCCTTCGCCGTAGGGGTCGAACTCCTCGCGTCGCAGCCCCAGCGCCAGCATCACCGAGGCCAGGAACTGCGCATACGGACGACCAATCGCTGGCAGGCCATCGACCTGCGGTTGCAGCGGCCACTGCCGGTAGTCGATGTAGTAGCCCGATTTTAGGTTTGTGTTGGCCCCACCAAAAACGACGAGCGGCATGCTCGAGTTGTTGTGGGACTCGCCTTGCCCCGTGACCTTCGAGCCTAGTTCGTTGCCCCAGACAACCAATGTGTTGTCGAGCATGGTCGATCCGTCGACGTCCGTGATCGAATCCAGCTTTAACGCGAGGTCTAAAACCCGCTCCGCGATCCACCCGCCGGCCTTGGTAAACGACGCCTGCGACGCCGGATCCGCGTTGTGCGACCACCCGTGGAACTGCGCATAGTCCTGCGCGTAGTCATCGTAATCCTCGATGTAGACGCTGGCGATGCGCGTAATGTCGGCGTTGAACGCCGACACGATGATGTCGTTGACGTTGTGATAAAGCTGGCTTCGTTTGCCACCCTGAAAGAACGTCAGGCTGGGCGCCCTACCCGTGCCCAATTTCGGCGGCAAGAAGCGGGACTTCAGCCCCTGCATGAGGTCGACGTGATCCTGCAAACGATGCTTGTCCACAGTCCCGATACGCGGATGATTCTTGAGAGCCGAGACACGCTCGATCATTTTGTCGGCGATCATCTTTCGGCGGCCGCTGAAATCGCGTGGCGCGGTCCCAGTTCCCGTTCCGCCGGTAAAATTGCCAAAGACGTTGCTGAACAGCCCCTGATCAGAGGTGAAGTACGGCTGCATCTCGATGCCTGACGCGGTTTTTCCGTACGTGAATTCGCCGTATCCCGTTCGCAACTCGAAACGGATGCCCTCTCGTCGCTGGGCGGGCGTCGAATAGAAATTGTTCGAGTTTTCCAAGATCCAGTCCACCGACGGCGACCGGAAAAGGTTGAACCCATTGGCCGTGACGCTGGGGTCGGGATTGTCCGCGCACGCCGTCAGAAACGAGCGTCTGTTGTGCGGAAAGCCGGCCGGATAGACGAAGTCGAGACCGCGCAGCACGGTCATCTTGTTCCGCACACCGTTGAACGCGGGCCCGAGCACCTGCGAAATGTTCCCGGAAATGTCCGACAGACGAGAGGTCCAGAGGTTCGGCTCGACCTGCGTCTGGGCTTTCTGACTCGGAAAGAACGTCTCCTCGATGGCACCGTTCGGACTCTTGATGAACACCACGCGTAGTGGCGCCTTCCCCGCCGCTTGGACGGCACGAGCCAGCGACGGCAGGAGGGGCACAATCTGCGAGGCAGCGCCCAAACCAACCAGGAAGTTGCGACGCCCGAAGGTTCGAGAGGTTTTCATTGCGCGACCACCTTCTTGCCAATGAGCGCATTCGTCAGCATGCGCTCGAGACCCGTCAGAATCGATCCGTTGTCACCTTGCACACCGAGACTCATGTCGCCGAGCACGCACGCATCCGCCGTCGTGTCTTCCGTCTGACGTTTGAAGAACCGGAACATCGCTCGTGAAAGGCACGTCGGGCCCTTCTTGCCGTTGCCGATGATCGTCACCAGCTCTTCGGCCGACGTCGCGGTGTCGGGCGCGCCCTCTTCGATGTTCAGCGCCGCCACCGTCGTGTCGATGGGGTGCTCGGCCATCTTCGCGTTTTTCGCGTCGTAGTAGATCTCTTTCGTCCGCGTGCGGCCGAGGCCATCGTAGCCCTCGAGCGCAAATCCCAGGGAATTGATGACGCTGTGGCAAGTCGTGCACTGAGCGGGAGCGGTCTTCATTTCGACCCGCTCGCGGGTCGTGTACTGCTTGATGGCCGCGGGCGTATCGAGCGCGAGCACTTCGGGTTTCCGGAGGGCGGACGGGTCTGGGGGCGCCAGGGCATCACACAGGACCTGCTTGCGAAGACGCGCCCCACGAACGATGGGCTGAATGTCCTGCGCCTGGTTCAGCAGCAGCGGACCACGCAGCAGAAGACCCATCCGCCCGGTGCCGTAAATCTTGGGCAACTCAGTCCCCGTGGCGTACGTCGCCTTGGTCGTCAGCAGTTCCTTGTAGCCCTTCTTGTTCTTCCAAATGACGGCATCGAGAAACCGTCCCATCTCGGCGATCATTTCCGTTTTCAGGCCGTCGGGTTTGATGCCCGCCAGAAAGGTTGGATTCGTCGAAAAGTCCGGCACAGTTGCCGTCTGCAACCACGCGTCGAAGAAACGCGACATCTTCGCTTTCGTCCGCGGGTCCTGGATCATCATTGCCACGATGGCCGAGCGGCGCGCCGGATCACGGAGATCGCCGTTGGCGGCCGCCTTCAGCAGATCGTCGCTGGGCATCGAATCCCACAACGCAAAGGACAAACGCGAGGCGATCTCGTACGGCGTGAGATCGAAGGCAGTATTCGATCCCGACGCGGCGCCGAGTTCCATGTGGTACAGGAACTCGGGCATCTGAACGAGGCTCATGAGGAGCGCGTGGAAGCGATCCTTTGCGTCGGTGCCGGTGTTGTAGATATCGGTCAGCCAGGCGATGTCGGCATCGGTCGGCGGCCGGCGCATGACCTTGGTACCGAAGCGTGAAATGAAATCGTGGACGCAGGTCGCTTGCCCAGAGGCGGCGTCGACGGTCGCGCACGCGGAATTCTTTTTGACGAGATCGTTGAGCGCCTGCGTGTCGGCACCTCCAGCCATGACGGTCGCGACCTGAAAAGCCACGTCAGCCGTCGCCAGCAAATTCTCGCTCGCAAAGGCTTCGATTTTTTGGTCCGAGCCCTCGTCCGGGAACGTACTGAGGACGTTTTCGAGGCGCGAATAGACGGTTGCGCCAAAAAGATCTCGCAACGAATTCGCAAGCTCGACCTTACTCAGGCGGCGGTTCGACGTCGCGCCGCCGGGCGATTTGGGATCGCAGTCCGCAAGACCGGGCAATCCGGTCGCGACGACAGGGCCCGTCCCGTTGCCACCGCTGCCATTCGTGGCACCCGACGCGCCATGGCTTCCACTGCTGCCGGTGCCATCGCCTTGCGATCCCTCGATCGCAGAGTCGCCTATACTTCCGACACAGGCACCCGAGCCAAACAGGGCGGCGCAAAGCGCACCTGTCATTAACCGGTGGTTCATCGTCTGCACCTCCAGCTGACAAGATCGGAGATGCCACCCGGGCCAAACCGTTGCGCCCCGGTGACACGCCGCTACGCACCAAACTCACCACTCTCGATGCAGGAACGAGAACCATTGACTACATGCGCTATGCTTGAACCGATTCAAGCATGCTAACTTCGATCGATATGAACAAACATGCGGCAGCCCTCGGGCAACTCGGCGGACGCGCCGGCGGGGCCAAAGGTGGACGTGCGAGGGCTCTTGCCCTCTCTGCCGAACGGCGGCGCGAAATTGCCATTGGCGCGGCGAAATCCCGATGGTTGGCCGTGCAGATTGTAGAAGCGAAAAAACGCCTGGGGCCGCTCGCCCAGCAAATTGATCCGGGTGATCTGGACTTGATCCTGCGGGCTATTTTTCGACCATTCGGTGATGGGCGGCGTTTTTTTTTGAAGGAGATCGGCCCTGACCTCCACGTCTTCTGACGAGGCGTTCGTGGTTGCCGTCGTCGCGGCACTTGCGGATGTCGGTCTAGAAGCGATCGTGGTCGGCAGCGTGGCGTCGATTCTTCAGGGCGTCCCCGTGACGACACAGGACATCGACCTCCTGGTCCGCGATACGCGCATCAGCCGAAAGAAGATCGCCGCTCTCGGGAAGCGGCTTGGCGGCCGACCGCGTGCTCTTTCGGTCCTGAGCACAGCTTTGCGTATCGACGCCGCCGCAGCAGCCGTCGACGTACTGTTCGACGAGATTCCTGGCGGGCTGACATTCGAACGTCTCCGGTCACGCAGCATTCAGGTCCCGCTCGGCCGGTACGTGGCCACCGTCGCACACCTCGAAGACATCATCGCATCCAAAGAGGCGGCTGGCCGGCCCAAGGACAAAGCTCAGCTCCCCATGCTGCGAGATACGTTGAAGGTCCGCCGCGCCCTGGCGCGGGACGGCTCGTCATCGCGAAATCGCAAATAAGCGCGCCGGTGCCACCGGCGAGTGCCCCTAACGTTTCTTCTTCGGCGCAGCGCCCCGGACCGCCGGGGCGGATCCACTGGAGCTACTGGCCGAACGCGCTGCCTCGGGTGCGCCCAAGAGCGAAGCCATGCGCTCGACGGCCGCGTCGTCCAGGTCGGGCATCTTCTTGCGCGCGATACGCAAGACGTCCTGACCCAGCCGGCGGTACACGTCCAAAAACGCGGGATCGGCCTGTTCCAGGGCGGCAATGTGGCGCTCCAGGGAAATGACATCGCCTCGCGACGCCGGACCGGTCATGGCCGCCGGCAGGCCCACCTCGACCAAGTTGCGGACCGCGCTGTGCAAGAGCGGCAACAGCGCCGGCAACGCCTCATCCTCGGGCACGCCGGCCATCACCAATAGTGACCGCGCCTGATCCGCCAGCGCGACCACGTAGTTCGACGCCACGACGGCACCCGCGTGATAAAGCGCCATGTTCTCGGACTTCAAGTACAGCGGCCGGCCGCCCATCATGCGCACCAATTTGGTCGCCGCCGCTTGCGCCGCCTCGTCGCCCTCGATGCCGAACGCAGCGCCGCGCAGGTTTTCCAGCGTGCCCGGCGCGTCGGTCACTGCGATCAGCGGGTGCAGCGTACCGAGCGCGCGGACGTGCCCCTTGGCATCGCGCAACATCTCAGCAGCCGGGCGGTTGCCCGACGTGTGCAGCAGGATCTGCTCTGGACGCAGCTTCTTCTCCAAGAGCAAGCGCTTGGCGACATCCGGAATGCGCGAGTCTCGGACCGCCAGAATGACCACCTCGGAATCAGACACGATCTGCGGCAACTCGCCCGAGCTGCCCAAGACACCCGACAATGCACTGGCCGTTTCGCTCAGGTCCGTCTGGCGCCCGTGCACACCCGCCACGGGCACGCCCGCCCGCGACAGCTTGGCCGCCAGGGTCGTGCCCATGACGCCCGCACCAATGATGAAAACTACCGGCGTCGGCTCGGCCGGCCCTTCGCTGGCCGCCCGCGCATTCACTTCGATCTCGGACATGTCGCTGCTCATTTGGGCCCCTTGTATAGCTTTCTTTGCCGGATGTAGTCGAGCACGGAACGGGACATCATTTGGTCGACATTCTGGCCCGCGGCGAGGCGCTCGCGCACCGTGGTCGAACTGACAGCCGGCATGCTAACCGCGTCACCGGGACGTTCGTGTCCCTGACGCCCGACGACGATGAACCCGGCCAACCGGTCGAGCTCGTCCGCGCGGCTCCATGTCCGCTTCTCGCCTTCGAGGTCCGACCCGATGATCAGCGAAAACTCCGTTTGTGGGTGCTCGGCCTTGAGCGCCTTCACCGTTCGGATGGTCAGGCTCTCGCCGCCGAGCGTCCGCTCGATGTCGCTGACGCGGGCGCGCACGCCCAGGGGTGCCGCCGCCAACGCGCACATTTTCATGCGATCTTCGAACGATTCGAGCGCCTTCTCGAAGGGATGCTTAAAGCACGGCACGAACCACAACTCGTCGACCGGCTGCGTCTCGAGCACGTACAGCGCGGCCATCTGGTGCCCGACATGGGGCGGGTTGAAACTGCCGCCGAACAACGCCACGCGCATGACCTAAGAATGTACCTCAATACAGCAGATGGGGACGGCGGCGGTCCGCAAACGCCCGCTCGGCCGGCAGCCACGACGCGAACAATTCCTCGACGGCGACGCCGCGCTGGATACCGAGGCGAATCTCGTCGCTGCCGGTCAAAAGGTCGATGGCGGGTCGCGTGGACACGAACTCATAAGGTTCCACGCGCCAGGTAAAGCCGTTCGGACATTCGGCCCACAGGGCGCGCAGGATGCAGATACCGGTTCGATACGGTCGGAATGTCTGTCGATCGACGATGTGCAATTGAATGCCGCCACACGACCGTCCGCCGTGCTTGTGAAACACCGGCATGAATGACGTCGGCCGAAAGCGCACGCCCTGCAAGTCATATTGGGCCAAGTGTTCTGCCAGGCGGTACCCATCGACAAACGGCGCTCCGAAAAGCTCGAACGGTCGCGTGGTGCCCCGCCCTTCGGAAACATTCGTGCCCTCGATGAGGCACAGGCCCGGATAGACAAACGCCGTGTCCACCGTCGGCATATTGGGCGACGGCATGACCCAGGGCAGACCCGTTGCTTCGAACGCATCCGTGCGCTTCCAGCCGCGCATGGGCACGACGTTCAGATCGACGTCCATGGGCTTCGCAAAGCGCGCCCCGCCCCACGGCATACCGGCTTTCACCATGCGCGCGAGCTCCCCGATGGTCATGCCGTGACGGACGGGAATCGACCCCATGCCCACGAACGATTCGGCGTCGGGAGCAACCGCCCCACCCTCTATCGCGACGCCACCGAGGGGATTGGGGCGGTCGAGCACGACGACCTGCACGCCCGCCTTGGCCGCCGCCCCCATCGCCAGAGCCATCGTCCAGATGTACGTGTAGTAGCGGCTGCCCACGTCCTGCAGATCGACGACCAGCACATCCAGCCCTGCCAGCGAATCGGGCGTGGGCGACAGCGACTCCACGCGGTCGCCATACAGGCTGACCACGGGGATCCCGGTGCGAGCGTCCTTGTGTTCGTCCACGCCCACCATGTCCTGCGCCTCGCCGCGCACCCCGTGCTCGGGCCCGAACAAACGCACCGGGCGCACGCCGAGCGCAATCAACCGATCGACGATATGGGTCAGGTCAGCCGCGACGCTCGCGGGGTGACAGAGCACCCCGACCTTGCGCCCGCGGACCAGCCCTACCGACTCGGTGCTTAGAAGGTCGAGCCCGGTGAGGACGCCCAAGGACTACTGAACGCGCTGGGCTTTGAAGACGACGTCTGAACCTTCGGTTACGACCTTGAAGCGGACCATGCGGCATTCCCACTTCTGACGCAGACCACCCTCGGTCAGGCGCAGCTTGGCCATGAACGCGGGAATGCTGACGCCCTGGGACGGTTTGCCCTGGTTGCGCAACGCCGTGACGTACTCGTTGAACAGGCGCGGGTAGTAGGCGGCTTCGCTTTCCTGCCCAACGCTGGCGGGGGCCGGCGCACCGTCGCCCTCCTGGATGATCATCTGCTCGGCCTTCCACTTCTTGGCTTCGCTGTCTTCTTCCTCGACGGCGTCCTCGTCGACCTCGTCGCGACCCAAAAGGCGCGCGAGCATGACGTTGAGGCCGTTCGACAATCCCTCGAAGTCCGGGCCCACAGGCTTGAACGTGTAGTCGATATTGCCGTTGATGATTTCGGCGACGCCGAGCTCGATCTTGTCGAGCGGCTTGATGAAGCGCTTGGCCGTCAATCCTGAGGCGGCCAAGGCGATGACGATTGCAACCAGGCCGAAGGCCAAAAGGCGCATACCGGCTGCGTCGACGCTCTCGGCACCATCGGAAATGGAAGCGAGGACCACGAAGCCGCTGGTCTTGTCGGCGAAGTTCCCGGGCAGCGGCGCGGCGACGGCGGCGAAATCCTTACCGTCCATGCTGGTGCGGAAGACCTCGGTGGGCGAACCTTTCTGCAAAGCCACGTCGGCGTACTTGTGTTCGGACTGGAACAGCAGATTCGACAACATCGTCGTCTTGCCCGTGTCCTCTTTGCCGTTGTCTTCGGCCATGAAGCTGGACGCGTGCATTTTGCCGCCGTGGAAATAACCAACGTCCACGCCCAAGAGGTCGCGATTTTCCTGCGCCTGCTTGGCGCCCATGACGTAACCGACCAACAACGCACCGACGATCGTGCTGTCGGGCTTGGTGATCGGCGCCAGTGCGACGCGGGTCATGCGGTTCGACAGCGTCCAGACGTCCGTGGTGGCCTCGCCTTTGAGGGCGTTCTTGACCGCGGGGAACTGCGCCGCAAGGTCTTCGCCGTACATGGCGTTCGGGTTCAAGTCACGCGCCAGCACTTTGCCGGTCGAATCGAGAATCGCGACGATCGCCGCCTTGCCCTGTGGTTCCTTCTGGAGCGCGGTATTCAAAACCTCGCACTCTTGGTAGGCAGCCTCGCGGCGCGCGGTGAGGTCGGGAATGTCGGCGATGGCAACGACCGCGGCCTTGCGAGCCCGGTTCTGCGTCTGACTACCAAAATCCAGGCCCTCGACGCGGCTAATCTGGTGGTAAAGCCGCTGCGCACGCGAAACCCTGTCCTCTACCGTGCGGTTGACGGAGGTCTTGAGGTCGCTGGTGACCGAAAAGTACATCCCGGCCGTGAAAGCCAGAAGGATTCCGGCAGCGATCAGCCCTATCTTCGTCCGGTGCATGCAATGCCTCTTGTAGGTGGGAGGTGTGGAGGCCCTTGAACCAAGCTCCGTTGCTCGGGCCGCAAAACGCCGCGGGGATTATCACCACCGTCCTTGCGACGAGTCAAGCAAACCCATGCATTTCGCTCACATCTTCTGGTGTTTCTTGGGGCTGAAGGGACGGAATTGTGGGAGGTTTCACGCGCAAAGTGCATCCGACCTCACAAAAAAACAGGTAGAAAATTTGACCGACCGATTGCGTCGTCTTACATGTAGGTGCAGGAGGCTCGATCACATGCGAAGCGAAAAGCGCGACCGCCGAATCAGCGACCGGAAAAAGATAGACGTCCTGGTCAACAAGTTCATGAACGGCTATCCGTATTTGTGCAAAGCGACGGACATCAGCCGAACGGGCATCCGCCTGGCGAAGATGAGCGAGCCCGCGCTGAAGTCGGCGCCGAAGTACATGGGCCTGCAGTTCCAGCTTCCCGGCAGCGTCAGCATCATCACCGCCTCGGGCGAGATCGTGTTCGACGATCATCGCGGCGGCGAGCTCGGCGTGCGCTTCACGGGATTGCCCGAAGCGTCTGCGGCTGACATCGACCGGTTCCTCGCCGCGCAGCACGGCCGCGGCAACTGCTGATTTAACCGCGGGACGCGCATAGTCCCTTGCCACGACAGCGAAATTCGGGCAGACAGACGAGGGAGGTTTCCCTTGGAACAGCCGAAGAACCCTGTCGCGAAGCCGCCTGCAAAAGATATTTCTGACCTGAAGGCCCGCCTGGGTCTCGCGAGACCCGCCCCGGCCCCGTCGCCCGGCACAGGCGCTGCGCCGTTCCCCGGAGCCGCCCCACCCGCGCGGCCCGCGGGCGCCGTCCCCTCCCCGTTTCAAACGCAGGCTCCGGCCGCCCCCGCCGCGGACACGTACTCGCCTTACGCCGGCATGCAGCCCCCGGCGGGCAAACAGTTCGACCTGCGGCCCGTCGACGACGGCATTCCCGTCGAGGACGTTCGGCAAAAAGGTGGCAAGGCAGGATTGGTCATCGGCGCCATCCTGCTGGTCGTCGGTAGCGCCTTCGGCTACGGCATCGGCGCCGCGGCCGTCGGTCGTCGCGCGTACAACAACACGAACAACGCGGCCAAAAAAGTGAAGGTCGAGCTCGACGAAATGCAGAAGACGCTGACCCAGATCGGGGTCGCCGTCGCCTCGAGCCAGCGCCGCCTCGCCGAGGCACACCAGGATCCGTCGGGCTTCGACCCGAAGCTGATCGAGGATCTGGAACTGGTGAAGCTGGATCCGCGCCCCGATACGGGCCGCATCTTCAAGGTCGACTACTACCGCCTCGAGGACGTCGCGGTCGATCGCCTGATGAACTACTACTACGACAGCATCGCCCTTTACGGCGAGGTCGAGCGCCACGTGAAGCGCACCAAGGCCGACAAGGCCAACCTCGAGGCGTTTGCTTCGAAGCAGGGCGAAAAGGCGAACGCGAACTACGGCGTCGTGTTCGACGCCCGCGGCAAGATGACCATCGCCAGCCTGGTCGAGGTCGGCGCGCCGGTCTGCAAGGGCGGCGGCAACGACTGCCCCGGCGATCAGATCGAGGGTTTCATGATCCGCGCGAACACCGGCGCGAACTGGTTCCCGCGCAAGATCTCGGCAAAGCCCGAGGGCGACAAACTGGCCCCGCTCGACCACACGCCGCTCATGGAGTCGGTGATGTCGGGCTCGCCGGATGCCGTGCGCATGGAGCAGTACAAGCAGCGCTACAACAACATTCGCATTCTGATTGCGCGCCTGACGGCGGCCCAGAAGGAACTGTTCGAGGCCATGAACAAGGCCGCCGCTCGCGAAGACCTGTTCACGCTGTAGCGTTTAAGACCCCTGCGGACACCTGATGTGGACGCCCGACAGGCGTTTGCACGCGAGGGGCGAAGACGGAATCTGCTCGGCGCCACCCGGTGGCAGCGCCGTCGGCTGTCCACAGTCGATGAGCTCTATCACCCCATGACAATCGGGACCGACACAGGAAGCCTCATCCCAGTGGATGATCTGCAGGTGCCCGGGTCCTGTGCTGATGATTGCCGTCATGAACTCGGAGTCGATGCTGGTGGCGTCGTAACGCGCCCAGAAGGCCTGCCCGGCGGTGAAGGACTCTAGAACGCAACGGTCGACGTCGGCCCGCGCCTCGGCGTTGCACAATTTGAGAGGCTTCGTGGAGGCACTCGTGACCTCTGCGCTGAGAACGCGGTCGACGGCGCAAGCGGCTCGAGTTCCCCCGTCATGCAATGACTCATAAACCTCCAGGGCCGAAGGAAAGTCGCTTGGAACGAGAGGCGGCGGCGGCGCCGGGTGCCGCATGCACGAGAACACCAGCATCAGCAATACCCCCATCGTGCCGGGTGTCGTTGTCATCCTGGTGATCACGCTAGTCGAGTCCCACAGCCGCGAGATCGTCCTCGGACATGCCGAAGAAGTGACCCGTTTCGTGAAGCAGGGTCGTGCGGATTTCCGCGCGCAGGTCTTCCGCGTTATCGACGACGCGCTCGAGGTTCTTTCGGAAGAGGATGATTTGGGTCAGCACGGGCGCCGCGCCCAAGGTCGACGATTCCGGTAACGGCGTGCCCTGGAAAAGGCCGAGCAGGCGCGGATCCAGGCCCGCGGCGACGTCGGTGCGCGCGGGACGGTCGGCGATGAGGATGGGAATGTTTTCCAGAAGCTCACGCGCGCGGGCCGGCAATTCGGCGAGCGCAGTCTCGGCGACGACCTCGACGTCCGACTCGTCGAAAACGCCGGTGGTGTCAGCCGCCTCGTCGAGGCGCAGCGTCCGCAGCCAGGCGTCGCGCGCCGCCACGTCATCGTCGAGCGCGAGCGCCGCGGCGCCGAGGCCGTGCCACGCGTCGGCCAATTCGGGGCACTCGTTCGTGACACGCGCAAACCGGTTCCGGGCTTCTTCGAGATCGCCGATGCCCAGGTACAGGTGCGCGGCCTCCAGCATCAGCGCCGGATCGGCTTCCGACTCGGCGGGGAATTGTTCCAAGGTCTCGCGAGCTGCGTCTGTATTGCCACCGTCCAACTCCAACCCCGCCTTGAACGTGACAGCCTCGAGGAACTCGTTGTCTTCGTCCGCCTTGTCGAGCGCCAGATCGGCTTGCGCCAGCGCCTCGTCGATCGCATCGGGGCGCTCGGACAGAATCTCGGCCATCCACAGGTGCGGCGTGGACCAGTTGGGATCGCTCTGGCAGGCCTGCCGCAGAAGCTCGAGCGCGCGATCGCTGTGGCCGGCCTCGCGCTCGCACGCCGCCAGTAAGAGAAACGCATCGCCAGGTTCGCCGTTGTCCGACGCCAGTTCTCGCTCGGCCATGGAACGGGCCTTGTCCACCTGCCCTTCCTCGAGCGCGTCCCAGGCGCGTTCGAGTCGGCTGTCGTCCTGGTCGTCGTTTTTCACGACGGTGCGCTCGCGAGCAACGCTTTCAAAGAGGACATGACATACGAGGCGCCCACCGCGAGCGTGCGTTTTGAATCGTCCTCGGAACCAACCGGGGGCGCGACCTCGACCAGATCCGCGCCGAGAAGCGAGAACTCCTCACCGAGTCGCCCAATCAAGGTCCGAATAAAGTCGTCCGACAGGCCACCCGTTTCGGGCGCGCCAGTCGAGGGCGCGATGGCGGCATCGGTGCCGTCGATGTCGTTGGAGACGTAGACGCGACGAACGCCGCGGCTGCGCAGATGGGCAACGATGTCGTCGATGCTGCCCGCCTCACCGCGGTCCTTCACGGCCTGGGCCCAGAACTGTTTGACGCCAAAGTTCTTCTCCCAGTGTTCTTTGTTGTGCGCGGACGTGCGAATCCCAACCTGAACCAGGCGACCCGACCGGCCGAGGAGCTCGTTCGCGTGATACGCCCAGCTCGCAAAGCAATACTTCACGCCCAAGCGGTGCCGCAGCAGATCGGTGTGCGCGTCCGGCTGTACGATGGCCCAGTCGGGATCGGGATTGTGCCGCGCGAGCGACGCGATGACGGGCCATGCGACGCTGTGATCGCCGCCGAGGACGAAGAGCCGCAGCCGCGGGTTGATGGTCAGCAAGCGATCCACCACGCGCTCGGCAATCGACAGAGGCGAGACCGGGAATGTCATCGCGACGTCGGGTTCCAGCGACGGATAAAGCGAGCCGGCCGAGGCCTCGCGCTGTTCTTGGCTGACCATGTCGTCGTGAAGCAGGTGGGGAATTACGGCGACGTCACCGATGTCGATGACCCCATTGCTGGCTGCCCAGCCCCGAAAGTTCGGGTTGCCTTCCAACATCGCGGCACGCAGGCCCTGCGGTCCGAACGCGGCGCCGCGGACCAACCCCGCGCCGCAATCCGACGGGATGCCCAGGATTGCGACGCGCGCCGACGCGATGCTGGACAACGTGGTCCGCCACGCCGCCTCGACCTCTTCATAGTCGTCGGCGTCGTAGAGCGCGCACTGAATCGCCAGCTGGGCGGCGCGCCCCGCCGAAACGGTGAAGACCCCCGCGGCTGCGGGACGCAACAGTAAGCGCAGCTCTTGAATCGGCGTCACGAGTACTTACCCTACCCTACAAATCGCAACCAAAACAGCTAACGAGGCAGGAAACCGGGGCGCGGATTCGTGTCTTCATGCGCATTTTCGATTAGGCTTCCCCGGATGACGAAATTGCTCGAAACCACGTGCGGCTTGATGGCCGACAAGTATGGCGACACCGGTCGCGCGGCGGGCGAGACCTTGCGCCACTGGTTGTCCGGGGCTGTTCCGCGCGCCTATCCTGAGATTCTGGAAAAACATCTGGGCCCGGATCACATTGCCCTGCTTTTCGATGCGTTTTGGCAGGTGCTGCCGTTCGGAACCGGGGGGCGCCGGGGTCGGGTCGGATACGGCGCGAATCGTCTGAACGAGGCCACAGTGTCGATGACGGTCGAGGGTCATTGCCGCTATCTGCGTGCGCAATTTCCCGATCGCAAGGACCTTTCGGTCGTCGTGGCCAATGACGTGCGCGTGTTCAACGACGCGGCGGGCGCGTACAAATTCTTGGGACCGAACCATCCCCTTCTTGGTGCTTCGTCTCGATCGCTGGCGCGCTTGGCGGCCGAGATTTACGCCGGCCACGGCATCGTCGCGTATCTGCCCAACCCGACTGACCTGAAGGGTTATCTGACGACGCCCGAGCTGTCGTTCTTGATCGCCACGATGGGCGCCATTGGCGGCATCAACGTGTCGGCGTCGCACAACCCGCCCGACGACAACGGCGTGAAGATTTACGATCAGTACGGCAGCCAGCCTGTGGCGCCGCAAGATCAGCGCCTGTTGGATTCCATGACCGGCGTCACGACCGTGAAAATGGTGGCGTTCGACGAAGGCCTGGCCAAGGGCCTGATTCGCCCAGTCCCGGCGGAAATGCACGAGAAGTATCTCGATGCGTACGTGAACCTGTATGGAAGTTTTGGCAACGCGCGGCCCGGCGTGCCCATCGTGTATACGCCGCTGTGTGGGTGTGGCGCTGAAACCGTCGGTGATCTTCTGAAACGCCTCGACTTCCCGATGCTGACCCCGCCGGCGGAAGCAGCCGACGGATCGTTTGCCGTCATCCCGTTTCGCTCGCCCAATCCCGAGGTGCCGCAGTCGACCGAGCCCGCGCGCGCCTTTGCCGACAAGCACGGCAGCGGCATCGTCCTGTCGAGCGATCCGGACGCCGATCGCGTGGGGCTCGAAGGCAAACTCCCCGACGGGACCTGGTATCACTTCGATGGCAATCAGATCGGCGCGATCCTGTGCTACGCGTTGATGCTGGACCCCAAGGGCCCGCGCAAAAAGGGGCTCGTCATCGAGACGCTGGTCACGACGAAATTGCTCGGACGAATCGTCCGGGAGCGAGGCGAGTCGGACATCATCGATGACCTTCTCGTCGGCTTCAAATACGTCGCAGACGTGCTCAAGCGCCTCACGAACGAAGGTCACTACAAAAACATCAAGCGTCGCCCCGAAGAGCTGGTCCTGGCCGCCGAAGAGAGCCACGGCGTCATCGTGCTGCCGACCATCATGGACAAGGACTCGGCCCCCGCGTGCATGTTCCTGGCGGGCCTTTATCAGCGCCTGCAGGCCGAGGGGAAAACCTTCCTCGATTACTACATCCACATCCTCGAGGAGCTCGGCGGATACGAGACCGTCAACCGTTCGATCACGATGGCCGGCGCCAGCGGCATGATCCGCAAAGAGCAGATCATGGGCGCCTTGCGGAAAAATCCACCGCGCACGATCGCGGGACAGCCCGTGCGCAAATTCGCCGACTACTGGGACGAGAAGGCGTTTGGCCCCCTCGTCAGCGAGAGCGAGAAGCTGCCCCGCAATGTGTTGCAGGTGACCTGCGATCGCTTCGTCGTGACCATTCGCCCCTCGGGCACGGAACCCAAGCTGAAGTTCTATTGCGAGCTCGTCTCCGACGGAAAACCGCCGAAGACCAAGGGACGTGCGCTCTTGGCGGAGCTGCGCGCCGAGGCCAACGCGCTGGCGAGCACGATCTACAATGAGCTTCTGGCCTCGATTGACGTATCCCTGGGCGAGGCGGCATTGTTGTTACCCGACATCATCGAGCTCGATCGGAAGCGCGATTTCGAAACCGACATTGCGGCTCGGCTGTTCGACGGACTCAAGAGCAAGAAATGGAATTCTCTGGACGCGGCATTGACCTGGCTGCGCACGGAATCGTCCACGCTGATGCCGGGGGCGGATTCGCTGCCGGCGTTGAAGGCGCCCATTGCGCTTTTGTTAGAGCGCTGGGCCAAGGATCTGCCGTCCGGCAGCCTGGGGCCCGACCTGGCGCGCTGGGCGTCGGGCAAGGAAGTGCGGGCCTGACGGGAAAGGTGCCGGTGTGAACCGGACGGTGACGGTCATCGGCGGAGGGACGGGGTCCTTCAACGTCCTTTCTGGTCTGCGCGCACACAAGCATCTGACGATCCGCTCGATCGTCACGATGATGGATTCGGGCGGCGACTCGGGGCGCCTGCGCGACGAATTCGGCGTTCTGCCCCCGGGCGACATTCGCCGATGTCTAGTGGCATTGTCCGATGAGGCACCGCTGATGCGGCAGCTCTTCTCGTTTCGGTTCGCCGAGGAACCGCTCGAAGGTCGACACTTCGGCAACCTGTTCTTTCTGGCACTGACGAAGATTCTGGGTTCCGAGCGCGAGGCCATCAAGGCCATTGGCACGCTGCTCAAGATTCGCGGCGCCGTACATCCGATCACACTCGACAATGTTCAATTGCACGCCGAGTTGTCCGATGGGCAGCTCATCAAGGGTGAAAAACACATCGACGCGCCAAAGCACGACCCCTCGATTCCCATCAGACGCGTCTATCTGGAGCCCGAGGCGACGGCGAATCCCGATGCGCTCGCCGCCATTGCGGAAAGCGCATACATCGTCTTGGCGCCCGGTGATCTCTTCACATCGACGATTCCGAACTTTCTCGTGCGCGGCGTGAAGCAGGCTCTGACGAGCGCGCGCGGCCGGCTCATCTACATCGTGAATCTCATGACCAAACGAGGCGAGACCAACGGGTACTCGGCCGCGCGCCACGTTGAACAAATCATTCACTACGGCGGGCGCGTTCCCGATGCCGTCCTGGTTCATCGCGGGCCGATCTCCGATGACCTAATTTCTCGCTATCGGGCCGAGGACGCGGACCAGGTCTTCATCGACGAAGAAACAATAATCAAGCTGGGCGTGCGCAAGATTCGCGCAGCCGACATGATGTCTGCGTCATCGCTGGTGCGCCACGATCCCGTGCGCACGGCCGACGCGCTCGTGAGTCTGTTTGGCGAGCTGGGCTGACGCCCTACTTGCGCTCTTCAATCGGCACGTAGTGCGTGACGTTCGGGCCCGTGTAGATCTGCCGCGGGCGGCAAATCTTGGTCGCGGGATCGTCCATCATCTCTTTCCAGTGGGCGATCCAGCCCGGCAAGCGCCCGATGGCAAACATGACCGTGAACATGTTCGTCGGGATGCCGAGCGCGCGCATGATGATGCCGCTGTAGAAGTCGACGTTGGGGTATAGCTTGCGATCGGCGAAGTACGAGTCCTTCAGCGCCGCGTCTTCCATGCGCTGCGCGATCTCGAGAAGCGGGTCGTTCTTACGCAGTTTGGGCAACACGCGCGCGCACGCCTCTTTGATGATCTTGGCGCGCGGGTCGTAGTTCTTGTACACGCGGTGGCCAAAGCCCATGAGGCGGAAGCCCGAATCCTTCTGCTTGGCCAGGTTGATGAACTTGCTGACGTCGCCGCCGTCGCGATGAATCTCGTCCAGCATCTCGAGAACTTCCTGGTTGGCGCCGCCGTGCAGCGGGCCCCACAGGGCGCAGATTCCGGACGCAATCGCGGCAAACAGATTGGCCTGCGAGCTGCCGACCATGCGCACCGTCGAGGTGCTGCAGTTCTGTTCGTGATCGGCGTGCAGGATGAACATCATGTTCAACACACGGACGATTTCCTCGTCGATCTCGTACGGCTCGGCGGGAACCGAGAACATCATGTTCAAGAAGTTCGCGCAGTAACTGAGCGAGTTTTTGGGATACACGAACGGTTGCCCGATGGACTTTTTGTACGAGTACGCGGCAATCGTGCGCATTTTGGCGAGCAGGCGCGCGATCGTGACGTCGGTCAGCTCTTTGTGTTTCACGTTCAGGGAATCGGGGTAGTAGCTCGACATCGAGCACACCATGGCCGACAGAATCGCCATCGGGTGTGCCGTGCTCGGGTACCCGTCGAAGAAGCGCTTCATGTCTTCGTGAAGCATCGAGTGGCGGGTCAGCGACTGTGAAAACGCCGTGAGCTCGGTCTGGTTCGGTAGCTTGCCGTAGATGAGCAGGTACGCGACCTCGACGAACGTCGAGCGCGTCGCCAGCTCTTCGATGGGGATACCGCGGTACCGCAGAATGCCCTTTTCGCCGTCGAGGAACGTAATCGCGCTGGTCGTCGAGCCGGTGTTGAGGTAGCCGGGGTCGATCGTGATGTAGCCCGTCTGGGCCCGCAGCTTCTGGATGTCGATCGCCTTTTCGGCTTCGGTGCCGACGACGACCGGCAGCTCTATGGTTTTGCCTTCCAGCTTCAGTTCGCCGCGTTCAGCCAAGATGCCCTCCCAAGGACGCAGAAGTAACTACGCAAGTGTAACTTACGGCCTCCGAGAATAGACGATCTGCGACGCCGATGCGTCAAGAAACGGCGGTCTGCGCACGGGACGCTGCTGCGCCTTCGGCTTCTTGGATCATCTTCTGATGTTCGGCAGGGTCGGCCCAGCGGGCGCGGCCGGACGGCGGCAACTGGTCGATGGGATCGAAATAGTAGAAGTTTTGGTCTTTGCGCACGGCGGGCGCGGTGAAAACCGAAATCCCGGTCTCGCGGTCGTAGTACTCGTACGAGTGGGCGTCACGCTTACCCCCACCGCCCGGCGCGTCTACGACCACCGTCGGCGTATTGAACCCCGCCGTCAGCCCGCGGATGTGCTTTTCGATCTCCAACCCCGTGTGCAGCGTCGTCCGCAGGTCTTCGACGCCCTTCACTAGGTCGTGCATATAGATGTAATACGGGTGGACGTTGACGTAGCTCAAGCGCTTGACCAAAAGACCCATGATCTCCGGCGAATCGTTCACGCCACGCACGAGGACGGTCTGGTTGCGCACCGTGATGGCCCGCTCGAACAGCTTGTCCATGGCCTTCTTGGTGATAGCCGTGATCTCGTTCGGGTGATTGAAGTGCGTGTGGATGACCACTTCTTTGTGCAGCTTGCGGCCGTGTTCGACGACGCGGGTGATGGCGTCGGTCCAGGGGTCGTCGGTCAGGATCCGTTGCGGCATGACCGCGGGGCCCTTCGTAGCAAACCGCATGCGCTTGATGTTGGGCATCCCCAGCAGCGCCTCGCCGATCTGCGTGATCTGATCGGCGCGCAGCTGATAAACGTCCCCGCCCGAGATGACGATGTCTTCCAGCTCAGGCCGCGACGCGATGTAGTTGAACGCCTGCTGCCAGCGGTCGACGTTGACCTTGAGCTGGAACTTCGAGACCTCCTCGGTGTCGATGCCGACCGCGTAACTGCGCGTACAAAACCGGCAATAGACCGGGCACGTGTCGAGTGGCAGGAACAACGCCTTATCGACATAGCGGTGCGTGAGGCCGGGCACCGGCATGTCGGCGCGCTCGTGCAGTGAATCCAGGTCCAGCTTGGGGTGATCCGGCAGGTAGCGCGAGGCCATCGGGATGAACTGGATGCGCAGTGGATCTTCGTAGGGCCGCGTCCAATCGATGAGCGACAGCAAATAGGGTGACACGCGCACGGACATCGGCGCGCGCGCGAAACCTGCCTCGGCGTCGCGAATGAAATCATCCGAGACCAGGCCCTTGAGGGCGGCCAGCAGCTTGTTGATGTTCGTGATCGAGTTTTTCGCCTGCCACTTGTGGTCCAGAAACTCGGCCTCGGTGACGGCGGCGTAGGTCGGGACGCGCTGCCAAAACGGTCCATCCAGAAGCTGGGTGTGCTTCAGCGTCACGGGATCGACCGGCGGCTTCAGGGCCGGCGGGATCGGGAGAGCCGACTCCGAAATCATATATTAACGTTACCCGATAAAAACGTTCAGCGACAGGGTGCGCATGCGCACCGTGCTACGTAGCGACGGGCCACATTCCCCTACCCGCGCAACGTGAGACCGAAGAACTCACCGTCGCGGACGAGGATGAGACGTCCCGACCGGCCGCGCGCGAGGTGTTTTTCCAGCTCGTGCATCGTCGACACCGTCGCGGGCAGCGAGCCACGCCCTGGGATCTCGATCGCCACGATCAAATCATCCTGTTGCAACGACCCGCTGGCCGAGCTGCGCGGGGCCACGCCCAGGACGCGTAATGCCGTCTGAACGCCCAGTTCCTCGGCGTCACGCGCGCTCAACGCCTGAACACGGATCCCCATCACGGACACGCCGCCGCTGTTCAGATCCACGTTCTCGGCCAGGATGACGTCGCGCTCGATGCGCTGGCGTCCGCGCATCACGACCACCTTGACCCGGTCTCCCGGGCGCCGGGCCGCGATCGACTGCGCCACGCGGCCCTTGCCGTCGATGTGGCGCCCGCCGATCTCGACGATGACGTCGTTGGGTAAAAGCCCCGCCGCAGCCGCCGGTGTACCCGGGGTAACCAGGTTGATGAGCGCGCCCGGTTGAAACGGCACGCCCAAGGCCCGGGCCTGATCAGGCGTGAAGTCTGCACTCGCGACGCCCAAGAATCCGCGCGCGACCTTGCCGGTGCGGCTGATCTGGTCGGCGATCTGCTGGGCCATGTTGATCGGGATGGCAAAGCCCACGTTCATGGCCATCGCAGGGTTCAAAATCGCCGAATTGATCCCGATGACCTGGCCGGCAAAGTTGAACAACGGTCCGCCCGAGTTGCCCTGGTTGATGGCCGCGTCGGTCTGAATGAAATCTTCGTAGGCCATGATCTTGCCGGCCAAAAAGCGGTTCTTGGCGCTGACGATGCCCATGGTCACGGTTTGGCCGAGGCCGAGCGGATTACCGATGGCCAGCACGTAGTCGCCGACGCGCACCTTTTCGGAATCGCCCAGGGACACGGGGCGCAGATCGCGCGGGGGGTGGCGCAGCTTGACCACGGCGACGTCGCTGTCCGGATCGGTGCCGACGACGCGGGCCTCCAAACGGCGATCATCGCCCAGCATGACCACGACCTCGTCGGCGCCGGCCACCACGTGGTTGTTGGTCAAAATCGTCCCCTGGCTATCGACGATGAATCCGGAACCCAGGCTCTGTTGCGCTTGACGCTCGGTCTTGGGACCGCCGCCCAGGCCCATGCGCTCGCGGAAAAACTGTGTCCAGGGATCCTCGCGCTCGACGCGTTGGATGTATTTGGTGCTTTGAATGCTGACGACCGAATCACGCACCCGCTCGACCAGAGGCGCGACCGAACGGGACATGTCGCCGGGCGTAGGCGCCAGCTGCGGTTGCGCCGCCGCCAAAATCGCGGCGGCAAAAATACCGGGTCCCGCGTGCATCAGACCGGATTAACCGCGGTAGACGACGATTCCGCGCGTCGGATCGTACGGCGTCAGCGCCACCGTGACCTTGTCACCAAGGACGACGCGGATGCGGTGCTTGCGCAGTTTACCGCCCAGGTGGGCCAATACTTGATGACCGTTTTCGAGCTCGATCTTGAAATTGCCGGCGGGCAGAACTTCGATCACCCGGCCCTGGAATTCGATATGCTCTTCGCGACCCATCAGCGACGAGAACGTACTCGCTCACCTGCCCGCGGTCAACCACGACCGGACAGCGTCCGGATAATCATGCGCATCCCACCCGGCCGGCCCTCGCGGCTGTCATCGATTCCTTCTCTGACGCCCGCCCCCGAGGCCGCGCTGACCCGGTATATCGACGAGCCGCGTGCCCTCATCCCGGGCAATCGGGTGGCCCTCCTGCGCAACGGGGCCGAAGCCTTTCCCGCGTGGCTCGAAGCCATCGAGAACGCGCGCGAGCGTATTTCCTTGGAGATGTACATCTTCAACGACGACACCATCGGCAAGCGTTTCGGCGAGGCCCTGTGCCGCGCGGCCGAGCGCGGTGTGCGCGTGCGTCTGCTTTACGACTTTTTTGGGTGCCGATTCGCCTCACCCGACTTCTTCACGAAGATGCGGCAGGCGGGCGTGCACACCATCGTGTATCACGCGAACCGCTTCTGGCGCCCCCGCTTTTGGTCACTGTGGCGCCGCAACCACCGCAAGACGCTGGTCTGCGATGGGCAGATCGCGTTCACGGGTGGCCTCAACATTTCCGACGCCTGGGTGCCGCGCTCCGAGGGCGGGTCCGGGTGGCACGACGCGGTCGTTCGCGTGCAAGGGCCCGCCGTTTCGACCATCGAGGGGATTTTTCTGCGCACCTGGAACCGGCGCGCGAAGCGCAGTTTTCGCCTGGATCCCGAGGCCCTGGTCCCACCGCCCGCCGCGGGCGACACGCGGCTGCACGTCGTGTCGAACACGGAGCTCCTGAACCGGTTCGACATTCGCCGCGCTGCCTTGCACGCGCTCCGCGAAAGCCGCGAACGGGTGTACTTGGCTAGCCCCTATTTCGTCCCCGATCGCGGGATCCTACGCGCGATGTGCCAGGCGGCCGCCCGCGGGGTCGAGGTCAAATTGCTCGTGCCCGCCCGCAGTGACACGCGCCTGCTCGATTACGCGGCCCGCGCGACGTTCCCGATGCTGCTCAAATGCGGCGTGCGCATTTTCCAACACGAAGCCGTCGTCCACACGAAAGCGCTGCTCGTCGACGAGGATTTCGTGTCCCTCGGCAGCTACAACCTCGACCATCGGTCATTGGCCTACAACCTGGAAATGGTCGTGAACGCCCTCGACCGCCGGTACACCACCGACGTGGCCCGCATGCTCCTCGAGGACATGGCGGAGAGCGAAGAGCTCACGGCGAACACCTTCGCCAAGCGGCCGATTCTCATTCGCTGCTTAGAGCGACTGGCGTACAGCTTCCGCCACTGGCTCTAGCCGAAGGTCGCAACGACAGGTGCGTGGTCTGACGGCTCCTTGCCCTTGCGCGCGTTGCGGTCGATGACGACGCTCTTCGATCGCGCCGCCAGCGACGGTGTACACAGGATGTGATCGATGCGCAGTCCCTTGTTCTTCGGAAACGAGAGCTGACGATAATCCCACCACGAGTAGTGCCCCGGTTCGGGCTGGTGCCTCCGAAACAGATCTTCGAGGCCCCAATCTTGAATCGCGCGCAAAGCCGCGCGCTCGTCGGGGTGGCACAACACCTGATCCTTCCAGACGACGGGATCGTGGCAGTCGCGATCGTCCGGAGCGACGTTGAAATCGCCGCACACGGCCAGCGGCTCGGCTGCACGCGCCGACGAGGACAGCCATCCGGCACACCGGCGCATGAAGTCCAGCTTGTAGTGAAATTTGTCGGTACCGACGGCCTGACCGTTCGGGACATAGACGCTGGCCACGCGCACGCCCTCGATGGTGCCGGCAATGAACCGCGCCTGTTCATCGGTCACGCCGTCGCCAAACCCACGCACGACGTTTTTCAACGGGCTTCGCGTGAGAATCGCCACGCCGTTGTATGTCCGCTGGCCGAAGATCGCCAGGTGGTAGCCGAGCTTCTGCAGTTCTTCACCCGGAAACGCGTGGTCCTCGACTTTTGTCTCTTGCAGACACACAACGTCGGGCATGTTCTCGGTCAGCCAGGGCAGTACGCGGGGCAATCGCGCCCGCACAGAATTCACGTTCCATGTCACTAGTTTCATCGGGTGACTGCAAAACCTATCACGGTCTTTACAGGATGAAGACCGCCTGACATCATCGCGCGCCACCGCCGCCGGCAGCCATGACAAACCGGGAGCATCGACAAACGCCGTGAAAATCTACGCCGCTAGTGACCATGCAGGCGTGTCGTTGCGACGCACGCTGGCCGACCATCTGCGACGTCAGGGACACGAGCTCGTCGATCTCGGCCCCGAGACAGAATCGCCGTGCGACTATCCCGATTCCGCCCTGCGCGTCGGACAAGCGGTGCGCGGCGAGCCGGGATCGCGGGGTCTGCTCGTGTGCGGGTCTGGCATCGGCGTCAGCATCGCCGCCAACAAGGTGCATGGCATTCGCGCGGTGGCGCCCTGGAGCGTCGAATCGGCGCGCCTGTCCCGCAGCCACAACGACACCAACGTCCTGTGCCTCGGCGAACGCTTGCAAACGCCCGCCGACGCCACCGCCATGCTGGACGCGTGGCTCACCACCCCCTTCGAGGGCGGCCGGCACGCGCGCCGGACGGGAAAAATCGCCGGCATCGAATCCACGGAGAGCCTGGACAGCGCCGCAACCGCCGAAATCGAGGTTTTGCAGCACCAAGACGCCGTTCACCGCATTTGGGACAGGGATCCCGAAATTTTCACGGTCGATCCCACCAAGGCCAAATCGATCCTGAATCGCCTCGGCTGGCTGACCGCGCCCGAGGTGATGGCCGGGCATCTGGCGGACGTGCAGGCTTTCGCCGACGAGATTCGGCGCGAGGGATTCCGATTCGCGGTGCTCCTCGGCATGGGCGGCAGCTCGCTGTGCCCCGAAGTGTTCGCCGAAACGTTCGGCGCGGCCCCGGAATCACCGCGCGTCCTGGTGCTCGACAACACCGCGCCCGACGCGGTCGCTGCGCTCGACGCCACCATCGGCAAAGAAAAGACGCTGTTCGTGGTCGCCTCGAAATCGGGCGGCACGATCGAAGTGAAATCATTCGAGAGTTATTTCTGGGCCAGGGCCCTCGCCCGTCATGGCGGCCGCGCCGAGGCCGCCGGCCGAGAATTCGCGGCGATTACCGACCCGGGGACGGACCTCGCCAAGCGCGCGGTCGACAACAAGTACCGCAAGTGTTTCATCAACCCGGCCGACATCGGCGGGCGGTTTTCGGCCTTGTCGCTGTTCGGGCTGGTCCCGGCCGGGCTTTTGGGCATCGATCTGCAGTCGCTGCTGGCGGCCGGACGGCGCATGGCCACGGCGTGCACCGAATCGCGGGTCAGCAAGAATCCGGGCGCGCGTCTCGGCGCGACACTCGGGGCCCTCGCGCGCCTTGGCCGCGACAAGCTGACGTTCGTCATGTCGCCCGAAATCGCCACCTTGGGTTCGTGGATCGAGCAGTTGGTTGCGGAATCGACCGGCAAGGAAGGCAAAGGCATCGTCCCCGTGGACCTCGAGCCCCTCGGCGCGCCGACGGGCTACACGAACGATCGCGTATTCGTGTTCGTCGATCTCGAGGGTGGCACGCCCTCCGCGTCCGAGGATGACAAGGCGGCTTTGCGCGGCGCTGGCCATCCGGTCATCGAAATTGCCCTTCCGGATCGTCTGGATTTGGGCGGTGAATTCTTTCGCTGGGAATTCGCGACGGCGGTGGCAGGCGCCACGTTGAACGAAAATCCGTTTGACGAGCCCAATGTCACCGAGGCCAAGACGATGACCAACGAGCTTTTGGCCGGCTACGCCCGCGAGGGGAAGCTGGCGCCCATCAAGAGCGTCGGCCCCGACGACGTGCAGGCCCTGCGCGCCCACTTGCGGCGCGTGGCTCCGGGGGACTATTGCGCCGTCACCGCTTTTTTCACCCAGACGGCCACGCGCGCCAAACTGTTGACCGAGGTTCGAACCGCCCTGCGCGCGTTTCGTCCCAACGCCACCACCGTCGGGTACGGACCGCGTTTTCTGCATTCGACGGGTCAACTCCACAAGGGCGGACCGAACACCGGCGTCTTCATTCAGTTGACGGCCGACGTCACACAGGACCTCCCGATTCCGAATGAGAAGTTCAGTTTTGGCGTCCTGCGGGATGCGCAGGCGGCCGGAGATTTCCAAGTGCTGGAGCGGCGCCACCGGCGCGCGTTGCGTGTACACTTGGGCGCTGATGTCGAGGCGGGGCTGGCGCGCCTACGGGCCACCCTCGCCACATTGAAGGAGTAACCGACACGTGATCATTCTTGTCGCCGATGTCGGCGGGTCCAATGCCCGCATGGCGCTGTTCAAGGACGGCAGCAAAGCGTTCGACCGCACCTACCCCTCGCCTTCCTTTCCGGGGATGGAAGCGGTCATCGAAAAGTTCATGGAGGAGGCGCGCAAGGCGCTCGGCCCCGAGACGCGTCCGGAACGCGCGTGTTTGGCCGTCGCCGGGCCCGTCGAGAATGACACCTCGCGCGTGACCAACCTGCCCTGGTTCATCGAGGCGCGAAGACTGGAACAGCGGACCAAGATCCCCAAGGTCACGCTGATGAATGATTTCCAGGCGGCGGCCTTGGGCGTGACCACGCTCGACGGGGAATTTCTGGTGAAACTGGGCGACGGCGAGCGCGATCCCAAGGGGCCGATGGTCGTCGCGGGCGCCGGCACGGGCCTTGGCCACGCGTTCCTCGTGTGGTGCTCGGCTGAAAATCGGTATCAGGTCATCTCGTCCGAGGGCGGCCACGTCGAGTTCACGCCCCGCAACGGCCTGGAAACCGGCCTTCTCAACTACCTGACCGGTCGCTACGGCCGCGTCACCAACGAACGCGTGCTGTCGGGCGCCGGAATTGCCGACATCTATGGGTTCCTGATGAGCGAGCCGGCCATCAAGCCGCTGGTCTCCGAAGAGACCAAGAACGCCATGGTCGTCGACAACCCGACGACGGTGATCGTGAAGCAAGCGCTCGAAGGCAAATGTCCCGTGTGCACCATCGCCGTGAACATCTTCGTGTCGTCGCTTGGTGGTTTGGCCGGCAATCTCGCGCTCACGTTCCTGGCGACCGGCGGCGTTTACATTGCGGGCGGCATCGCCCCGCGCATGGTGCCGATCCTGAGAAACGGGACGTTCCGCGAAGCGTTCGAGGCCAAAGGTCGCTTTCAGCCGCTCGTGGGCAAGATGCCAACCTACGTCGTCACGCATCCCGAGCTCGGCCTTCTGGGCGCCGTCGCGCAAGCCGCACGCCTTTAGCATGCCGGCGATCATCGATTCGCACTGCCACCTCGACTTCGCCGATTTTGCCACCGAGTTGCCCGCCGTCCTCGACCGGGCGCGCGCGGCTGGCATCGTTTCGATGATCTGCATCGGCTCGGGCCGGGACATCACCTCGGCGCGCGCGTCAGTGGATCTGGCTGCCGCGCAAGCTGACGTATTCGCCGCGGTGGGCATTCACCCGCACGACGTCGCGCGCATGGGCGAGAACGACTGGACCGAGCTTGGACGCCTCGCGCGCGCAGACCGCGTCGTCGGCATTGGCGAGACCGGCCTCGACTATCACTACGATCATTCGCCGCGTGCCGAGCAGGCGAGCGCGTTCAGGCGGTTCATCGCGCTCGGTCGCGAGACCGAGGTGCGCTTGCCCATCATCTGCCACATTCGCGATGCCCACGCCGACGCCACGGCGATCCTGCGCGACGAGGGCGGCGCTGACGTCGGAGGCGTCATCCACTGTTTCACGGGGGACGTGGACGACGCCCGCGGCTACCTGGATCTCGGCTTTCACCTGTCTTTCTCGGGCATCATGACGTTCAAGACCGCCGAAAACATTCGCCGCGCGGCGGTTTTCGCGCCCTTGGATCGCATCATGATCGAGACTGACGCGCCGTACCTGGCGCCAATACCGCACCGAGGCAAGCGCAACGAGCCGGCGTTCATCGTGAAAACCCTTGAGCTATTGGCTGCGCTGCGCGGGATTTCCGTCGATGAGGCGGCGGCGGCGACCACCGCCAACGCACGCCGCCTGTTCGCACTGCCCGCGGTTTGATAGTGTAAGTGTCTTGGCCTCGAACTCCGCGCAAGACACCGTCGTTAAGGTCCGCCTACGGTACCCTTCGTTGGAGACGTTCTACGAGAAGTTCTCGCCCAACGTCACACGCGGCGGAATCTTTCTGGCCAGCCGTGAACCGCAACCGGTGGGCGAGGTTTTCCGTTTCGAAGTGTACCTGGCCACCGGCGGCGCCGTCTTATCAGGCGAAGGCCGCGTCACTTGGGTGAAAGCATTCAATCCTGCCGAGCCCACCCGCCCCCACGGTATGGGCGTGCAATTCATCTACATTGATCCCGAAACGCGGCCGGTGCTCGATGAATTGCTCAAGCGTAAGGATCCGTCCCGCGTTTCGGCGCGCCCCACGGCGACGGTTCCCACAGTGGCAGCGCCGCCTGTTGTCGTGGTCCCCGCGCCGGCGGCTGCCCCGATTCCTGTCTCACTGCCGCCCCCCGTCCCCGCCACCAAGGAACCCGCGCGCCCGCGCGTGACGGCCGCCGATTTCGAGGAACTGGATTTCGGCATGGAGGAATCTCTCGTCCGTCGCGCCGTCGAACGCGCGCGGGCCCTCTCGTCACGGACCCAAGATGTCGAAGCGCTGCTCGGCAGCGAGCCGGAACAACCGGTGACGTTGGAAGCGGCGCTTGCCGATCTGCCGCGTTTGCTCGGGCGCCGGAACACGGGCGTGTTTCGCACGATTGGCGACATGCTCCCGCGCGACACCGCGGCCGCAGCGCCGAAGCCTGCTCCCGAAGGTAACGGCGCCGGCAACGGCGAAAACAACAGCTAGATCGCGTGGGGAGTCGGTCGGCTACGCCGACGGCGCAAGGTAACGATTCCCGCCTGCGGCGGGCGCCTGCGGACCGTCGCGGGGGGCATAGGACCCTCCGCTCGACGCCGACGACACCGCCGCGCTGTTCGCACTTTACAAAGCCGAATCATCCCCCACGATGCGGCGGAGCCCAACTAGGGGGTCACGGGCGCATTCATGATTGTCTGAATCTCGGCCGCCGAGAGTGTCCGGTTATAGATGCGAATGTTATCGAGGATGCCGCCGAAGTAGCGGTCCCAGTTGTCTCCGTTGTGGGCGCCAATCCATACCGGGCGGTTGTTGTCGGTGTACGTGACGGTTTTTGTCCGCGCGCAGGTTTGGTCGAGAACGCCGTTCACATACAAATAGATGTTCGTGGCGTCCCAGGTGGCCGCGACATGCGTCCACTGGTTTGGCTGTATCACCGTAACCCCTTCGCAAATATCCGTATCGTTTTCCGATCCGAGGTTCAGACCCAGGTAGTGCGGCGCACCGGGCCCCGCCTGCATGCTTTGAAGGTCCCAATTGCCATCCGCCGCCGGATTCATGTGGGAGGGGCGGCGAATAATCGCGCTTTGTTGGCCTTGGGCGTCCCAGTTGGCTTCGTTGATCCAGGCACTCAGTGTGCCGCCGGTGTTCGGCAAATTGAGGGCCGTGGAAACGGGGATTTCAAGATACTGGCCGTTGGTGATCGATCCGAGACCGCCCGCGAACGTCAGGCCACCCGAATCATGGCCGGTGGACCATGTGGGGGCATTCACAAAGGTAGCGGTGTGGTTGTTGCCAGACGAATCCTTGGTCGTCGTCCCTGAGGCTTCATCGAAGGCGTAAGACGCCACCAGTCCAGCCGTGAGCGCAGGGTTGGTGTCCGGCTTGGCCGTGTCCGGTATTGCCGTGTCCGGAGTCGGATTGGCTGTATCCGGGATCAGGGCGCTGTCGAGTGCAACGGCCGCATCGGGACGCATTGTGTCCGGCGCGGGGGCTGCTGAATCCGGCTCCAGGGCCGCGTCTGCTTCTTCGTCTTCGGTGGCGCTGTCGGGTGAATGGGTCGCGCTGTCTTTTGTCGTAGAAATGGGCGCGGAATCAATCACGAGATTCGGCTTCGAATCCCCATGCACACCCACGCCCGCATCATCCGCAGCCTCCGTCACTTTCGATTTCTTGGCGGCGTCGGGCGCGCAGGCCTGTAGCAGGGCAAGAACGGCAGTACCGGCAAGCCACACCCTGCACGACATCCCAGGTGAATATCGTCTTTATGGGGACTTCGCTTGAGTCCTAGTCCCGAACGGCCACCGCGCTGGCCTTGGGAACGTCAACCGGACCGGCGCCGAAAACGCGCGACGATCCGACTCGGCAGGTCGGACAGTTCCTCGGCCCCCGGGTAGTTGAGACGCCGAAGAACCGCGACATACACGACGAAAGCGAGTCCAATCGTCGCGAAGAGCAAGATCGCGGATGGCAGCCCCACACCGGCCTTCGGGGCGAGTTGGGCGATGACCCTGCGGCTGCCCTCCCGGCCGAGAACGACGATCACCAGCAACACGGCGTTGGCGACGACCAATGGCAGGATTCCGCGCCCTGCCCCGTCGTGCGCTCCGCCCAGGATTTTTTTGAACCCCACGCGCAAGATCGTCAGGTTCACCAGCGCCGCAATCGTCGTCCCAAACGCCAAGCCGGCAGCGCCGAACTGGCGATAGGTCAGCCAGTTGAAAACCAAGTTCGTCGCGACGGCACAAAGGGAGGCCATCATCGGAATCCGCGGGCGGTCGATTGTATAGAACGCGGGCGCGAAAACTTTCACCAGGCTGTACGGCAACACGCCCCACATATAGGCCTGCACGACGGGCACCATCGCTTGCGTGTTCGCGTCGACGAAGCGGCCGTGCTCGAACAGCAGCCGTACGATGGGCTCCGCGAGAACCAGCAGGCCAATCGCACTGGGCGCGGCCAACATCCAGACGGCGCGGGCACCCTCGGTCGTGCGTGCGACGAGAGCCGCTCTGTCACCCCTGGCGGCCTCCTCGGATACGCGCGACGTCGTGACGGTGGCCAACGCCACGCCGAAAAGGCCGATGGGCAGATAGAACAACCGGAACGCATTGCCGAGGTAGGTCGCCGGGCCGTTGCCGAGCGCACACGCAAACTGCGTGTTGATGAACACATTGATCTGAATCGCCGCCAGGCCCACCGCCGCGGGTGCCATCAAACGCAAGATCCGGCGCACGCCCGGGTCCCGGCCGATGCCGGCGAACGTCAGACGCGGCCGGTAGCCGAGACGCATGAGCCCGGGCAACTGAAAGACGCCCTGGATGAGGCCCGCGGCCGTCGTACCAACGGCAAAAATCAGGACGGCGGTTCGCTGCGGCAGATGGCCCGCGAAAAACAGCGCGCAGCCGAACGCGATGCTGACCACATTGAAAATCGCCGGTGCAAAGGCGGGCATCACGTAGCGGTGCTGCGCGTTCAGCATGCCCATGAACACGGCGCTGACGCTGATGAGGCAAAGGATCGGCATCATCACCTTGGTCAGCATCGACGTGTCGGCCAACTTGGTCGCGTCACCGCCGAAACCCGCCGAGATGAGACCCACCACCGCGTCGGAATAAATGATCCCGACGAGGGTCAGAAAGCCGGTGACGACGAGAATGCCCGAGAACACGAGATTGCCGAGGCGGTACGCGCGTTCTTTGCCACCGTTGACCAGGGCGTCCGAGAAGGTCGGGACGAACGCGCTCGACAATGCGCCTTCGGCAAACAGATCGCGCAGCAGGTTCGGGATCTGAAATGCGATCCGATACGCATCGGTCAAGGCACTGACAGCGAACAGCGCGGCGAACAGAGATTCGCGCACGACGCCCAAAATTCGGGACGTCAATACCGCCGCGCTGACGCTTGCAGACGATCGGAGGGTCCCTGCCACGGCCTCAATGACCTTAGCCGGTGGACGACGAATCGTCTATTTAGTCGAGGACGGTCAGAAAACCCGTCCGCCAGGCCTGCGCGACGGAATCGAGCGGCAAATCGACGTTGCGACCGAGCTTGAGCTGGCGGCCCCCCGTCTTGCCGAGAATCTCGAACGGCGCTCCGGCCTTCTTGGCTGCAGCCTCCACGGCCGCCTGGGCATCGGGCGCAAACGAGATGAGCACGCGCGACGGCGCCTCGCCGAACAAATGGGCGATTTCGGGAATGTCGCCGGTCGGCAGTTTCAGGTCGACGCCGACCAGTTCACGGCCGCTGACCGCGCATTCGGCAACGGCGACGGCCAAGCCGCCGTCCGACAGATCGTGCGCAGACTTGAGCAGCCGCGCATCGGCCAACGCCAAGCACGCCGCCTGCACCTTCTTTTCCAATTCGATGTCGAGGCGAGGCGCGCGGCCCGCAACCTGGCCGTGCACGACCTTCAGGTATTCCGACCCGCCGAGCTCGTTCGTGGCGTTCCCAAGCAACGCGACGACGTCGCCTGGTCCCTTGAACGCCTGCGTGACGGCCTTGCTGGGGTCGTCCAGCGTTCCGACCATCGCGATCATCGGCGTCGGGTAGATGCCTTGACCTTCGGTCTCATTGTAAAAGCTGACGTTGCCCGAGACGACGGGCGTGCCGAGGCTGCGGCAGGCATCACCGATGCCGCGCAGGGCCTCGACGAACTGCCACATGGTTTCGGGCCGCTCGGGACTCGCAAAATTCAGGCAGTCCGTGACCGCCAGCGGACGCACGCCCGACGCGGCGAGATTGCGCGCGCATTCGGCGATGGCCAACCGCGTCCCCTCGTACGGGTCGAGGTAGCACAGGCGCGAATTGCAATCGACGACCAGGCCGAGGGCCTTGGCCGTGCCGTCCGGACGCAACACACGGACGACCGCGGCGTCCGAGCCCGGACCGACGACGGTCCCGAGGCGAACCATGTGGTCGTACTGGCGATAGACCCATTCCTTCGACGCGATGTTGGGCGATCCAACGATGCGCAACACCGTCGCGGCCAATTCTGACGGGGCCGGGTGCGGCAGGGCCAGCGGATCGACCGCGTTCACCTTGTCCTGCCACGCCGGACGCGCACGCGGACGGTCGTACTTCAACCCCTCGGCCAGAGGCGCCGCGGGCACGTCGGCGGCGACCTTGCCGTCCATCTTCAAAACCACCCGCTCCGTATCGGTGACGCGGCCGATGAAGCCGTAATCCAAGTCCCACTTGCTGAGAATCGCCAGCGCCTCGTTCTCGCGCCCGGCTTCGACGACGGCCAGCATGCGCTCTTGGGATTCCGACAGCATGACCTCATAGGCCGACATGCCGGGCTCGCGCCGCGGGACCTTGTCGAGATCGATCTCGACGCCGTTGCCGGCACGCGCAGCCATCTCGACCGACGACGACGTCAGGCCGGCGGCGCCCATGTCCTGGATGCCAACCAGCAGGCCCGGAACCGCCATCAGCTCGAGGCAGGCTTCCAACAGCAGCTTTTCAGTAAACGGATCGCCCACCTGAACCGTGGGACGCTTTTCATCCGAGCTTGCGTCGAATTCGGCCGATGCGAGCAGCGACGCGCCGTGGATGCCGTCGCGTCCGGTCTTGGAACCGAAGTAGAGCAAACCGTTTCCGATACCGGCGGCGCGCCCGAGGAAAATCTTGTCCTTGCTGGCGATGCCCAGCGTGAAGGCGTTGACCAAAATGTTGCCCGCGTAACATTCATCGAACGCCACGTCGCCACCGACGGTGGGCACGCCGATCGCATTGCCGTACCCGCCGATGCCCGACACGACGCCCGACACCAGGTGCGGCGTCTTCGGGTGTTTGGGCGGGCCAAAGCGCAAGGCATTCAGGTTGGCGATGGGACGCGCGCCCATGGTGAACACGTCGCGCAGGATGCCGCCGACGCCGGTCGCCGCGCCCTGGTAGGGCTCGACGAACGACGGGTGATTGTGCGACTCCATCTTGAACACGGCGACTTGGCCGTCGCCGATATCGACGACACCGGCGTTTTCGCCCGGTCCGTGGACCACGCAGGGCCCGGTGGTCGGCAGATCCTTGAGGAACAGCCGCGAGCTCTTGTACGAGCAGTGCTCGGACCACATGGACATGAACAGGCCGAGTTCCGTGAAGCTGGGCGTGCGGCCCAGGATCCCGATCATCTTGTCGTACTCGGCGTCAGTCAGCCCGTGCGCCTTCCCGACTTCGCGATTGACCTCGGGTTCGCGACCGGCGCTCACGAGGTCATCCCCTTTCCTTGGCCCTTCTTCGCGCCCAGCGACAACCGCAGCGATTCGAACATCTGGCGACCGCCGTCCTCGCCCAAGATTGACTCCGACGCGCGCTCGGGATGCGGCATCAACGCGACGACATTGCCCGCCTCGTTGGACACGCCGGCGATCCCCAACTGTGAACCGTTCGGATTCGCTTCATCGCGCACGCCACCTGCGGCGTCGCAATACCGGAAAATCACCTGACCCTTGGCCCCCAGGGCCGCCGGGTCGTCGTTGATGTAGCGCCCGTCGGCGTGAGCGATCGGCAGGTGCATCACGCGACCGGCCGGAATGTGCGCTGTAAACGGCGTCGGCTTGCCCTCGACGCGCACATGGACGAACTTGCACTCGAAACGCAGGCTGGCGTTCCGCGCGAGCGCCCCGGGCAACAGACCCGATTCACACAGAATCTGAAATCCGTTGCAGATCCCCAGCACCGGCCCGCCCTGGCCCGCGAACGCGCGCACGGCATCCATGATCACGGCCTGCGCGGCGATGGCACCGGACCGCAGATAGTCGCCATACGAAAACCCGCCCGGCACGATGACGGCGTCGGTGCCGCCGGGCAGTGCACTCTCCTTGTGCCACACGAACGACGCCTGCTCACCGAGCACGCGCGTGATGACGTGCATGGCATCGTCGTCACAGTTCGATCCGGGGAACTGCAAAATCGCAACGCGCATCGGCTACTCGATGATCTCGAACCGGTACTCTTCGATGACCGTGTTCGCGAGTAGCTTCTTGCACATTTCGTCGACGACCTTTTGGCCTTCTTGCTTCGTGGCCGCTTCGAGACCGATCTCGATGTAGCGCCCCACCCGCACGTCGCGCGCCTGCGGGAAACCCAACCGCGCCAGCGAGCGCTGAACCGCCTTGCCCTGCGGGTCGAGGACGGCCTTCTTCAATGTCACGTACACCCTGGCGGTCATGTCTCTCCTACGTCAGATTTTCAGACGCTTCGCAATGCGCGCGTTCGGCTCTTCCGTGTCGGGAACGAATTCCTTACCCGTGATCAACTCGTAAAGCGCGATGTACCGACGGGCCGCCTCGCAGCGCACCTCGGGTGCCAGCGGCGGCGGCGGACCGTCGCCCAGGTAGCCGCCCTCGGCCAGCGTCTTGCGCACGTATTCCTTGTCGAGACCACGCGGGTCTTCGCCCCGATCGAACCGCGCCTGGTAATCATCCGCGTACCAATAGCGCGAGCTGTCCGGCGTGTGGATCTCGTCGATAAAGCACAGCGATCCGTCGGGACGGCGGCCGATTTCGTACTTCGTGTCGACGAGAATGAGTCCGCGCTTGGCGGCGACCTCTTGCCCGTAGGCGAACACGCGCGCGCACATCGCCGCGGCCTCGTCGAAATCCTTCGCCGAGATCACACCCGACGCCAAAATCTCCTCGCGCGAGACCGACTGATCGTGGCCGCCCTGCTCGGCCTTGGTCGACGGCGTTAAAATCGCCTTTTCCAGCTTCTGGTTTTTCTTCATGCCGTCCGGCAGCTTGTGGCCGCAGAAGTTCCGGACGCCCTTTTGGTAGTGGTACCAAATCGACGTCGTCGTCACGCCCGTGATGTACGCGCGGTAGACGAATTCGACGGGCAGCAAAGTGCACTCGGTCGCCACCATCACGGTGGGATCCGGTACATCGATGACGTGATTCGGCGCCAGGTGCTTGGTCAGGTCGAACCAGTACTTCGCGATCTGGTTTAGGACCTGCCCCTTGAAAGGAATCGTGCCGAGCACGACGTCGAAGGCGCTGATGCGGTCGGTGACGATGATCGTCCGGCGCCCGCCCTTGCTGTAGCAGTCGCGAACCTTGCCTTTGTACTTCTCGCCCAGCGTCGGGAAGTTCGTGCCTTCCAAGGTCTTGGAGAGCTGCGCTTTGATGATGTCGGGTGAGACCATTTCTGTTCCTTTACTCTCGTTCGCCGAGCGCGCGATCGATGATCACGTTGGCGTGGCGGGTATGGTGTTGCAGATCGAACGCATGGTTCAAATCGTCGGCCGATAGTTTGGCGGCGATGTCTGGATCTTTTGCCAGGCGGTCGCGGAACGTCGGCTGTCCGGCAGGCACGCCGCCGATAGTCAGCGTCGCCGCGGTGGCCAGGGCATTGCGCTGAACCAACTCGTACGCCGCCTGACGGGCCATGCCCTTGCGCACCAGCGCCAGCATCACGCCCTCACTGTTGAACAGCTCGCCGGTCTGCTTCAGATTTTGCGCCATGCGATCGGCGTTGACGACCAGGCCGTCGATCAAACCGGTCGCACGGCGTACCATGAAGTCCGCCGTGCCCGTCGCGTCGGGCCCGATCACGCGCTCGACGGACGAATGCGAGATGTCGCGCTCGTGCCACAAGGCGACGTTTTCCAGCGCCGCCCCCGCGTACGCACGCAGGAGCCGCGCAAGCCCACACAGATTCTCCGACAAGATCGGGTTTTTCTTGTGTGGCATCGCCGATGAACCCTTCTGTCCTTTGCCGAAGGCTTCCGTCGCTTCGCTGACCTCGGTGCGTTGCCAGTGCCGAACCGTCAGGGCCATGCGTTCGACGGCCGTGCCCAAACGCCCAAGGGCGTTGAAATAGCCCGCGTGCCGGTCGCGCGCGACGATCTGGGTCGGCACGATTTCGGGCTTCAGGCCCACCGACGACAACGCGCGCATCTCGATCTCCGGCGACAGGCTGGCGTACGTGCCGACAGCGCCGGCAATCTTGCCGTAGGCGATTTCCTCGCGCGCCGTCACGAGCGCCCGCCGTGCCCGCGTGATCTCGGCATAGAAGCCGGCGAACACGATACCCGCCGTGATTGGCTCCGCATGAATCCCGTGCGAGCGGCCGATCATCACGGTCCCGCGATGCGCGTCGGCTTTGCGGGCACACGCCGCCCGCAACTCGTCGACGCCGGCCAGAATCAGGTCAGCAGCCTCGCGGAGCAGGATCGCCAGTGACGCGTCCAACACATCCGACGACGTCATGCCGAGGTGCAGCCAGCGCGCCGGCTCGCCCGCGATCTCCTCGACGTGGCTCAAAAATGCGATCACGTCGTGCTTGGTCGTGGCTTCGAGCTCGAGGATGCGCTTGGCGTTCAGCTTCCCGTCGGCCTTGGACCTCACCGCGGAGGCCGTGCCCTTGGGGACGTTCCCTGCCTCTTCCATCGCGTCGCAGGCGGCCAGCTCGACCTGCAGCCAGACCTGGTACCGGTGGTCATCGGACCAAAGGTCCGCCATCACGGGCCGGGTGTAGCGATCAATCATCTTGGCAGCGTCGACGTTCTAGCGGAATCACCGATTCAATTCAATACGGGCAATACGGGAATGACGCCCGTCCCCACCAAAACCGCCAGCAGCCCGACGAGCACGAAAAAGGTGGCGCGGATGGTCGCGAGGTTGATGAATTTCTGCAGACCCGTTTCCTTGCCGCGCGGGCGCACGAAGAATGACAGCACCCCGCTCACCATCAAAATCAGACCCGCCACGACGAAGAATTTGGGGCTGATCGCCATGCCCTAGCCTTGCAGGCCTTGATACAGGTCCATCAACCGCCGCGTAATGGGCCCAGGCACCCCTGCGCCAACTTTGCGGCCATCAATCGTCGTGACGGGCAAGATATTGCGAACGGCACTGGTCAGGAACGCCTCGTCGGCGTTGCGGAAGTCGTCAGGGGCCAGAAAGGAAACCTCGGCGCACGGAATCCCGTTGTCACGAGCCAAGTCGAGCACCATCTTGCGCGTGACGCCCGCCAGAATGCCGACCGCCAGCGCCGGCGTGCGCACCTGCCCGCCGATGACCGCGAACACATTGCTGCTGGCCCCCTCGGCGATGCTGCCGCTCGCGGCACACAAGATCGCCTCGTGCGCACCCGATTGCCGACGGGCCTCACCGAGGGCCAGGACGTTGTTCAGGTAATTGCCCGACTTCACCGCAGGATCGATCGCGCCCGGATGGTTCCGCGTGATCGAGACGATCTTCACGGCGACGCCTTTTTCATACATGTCGGCGGACGGTCCGCTGCGGGGGGTGACGATCACGACCAGCTGCGGATCATCGACGGCGCCCGGATCCAGGTCGATCGCGCCCGCCCCGCGGGTCACGACGACGCGAACCCGCGATTCGGGATTGGCGGCGGCCGCGAGCGTGTCGGCGATGGCCGCCTCGATGGTCTCGCGCGGGGGCAGACGCAGGTTCAGGCGGTCGGCGGACTGTTTGAGGCGAACCAGATGCTCGTCGAGCGCGAACAGGCGCCCACCGGTGGTCCCAATGGTTTCGTATACGCTATCGCCGTACAAAAACCCGCGGTCGAACACCGATACCTTTGCCTCCTCAGGCCTACATATCCGACCGCCGATGTGGACACGAATTGACATAGTGTGACGTCCAAAGCAAAGCTAGTACAGGACGGTTTTCCAATCTATGGCGACCTGGGGAGGTTGGAAAAACGCATCGCAAACCCATCTGCAAACGTATTGATAGTGGCGGGAGATCACGGTGCACATTCTTCGTGTCAGTTGTCGCGGTCCTGAAGACTTCAAGCAGTACTACAAGGCTGATCAGCCGGGCGGAGGTATGTTCTGCCCGACGACGAAAGAGCTGCCCCCCGGAACAGCCGTCGTCGTCGAGCTGGTCTGCAAACCGCTGCCCAATCGCGTGTTGATTCGCGGGACGGTCGTGTCGTGGCGGCCCGCGCTGCCGCGCCTGCGCGTGCGTGCCGGAGCCATCGTGAAGTTCGACGCGGACGAGGCCATCAAGCGGGATTTCGTTCTCGAAACCCTGCGCGGCACGCGGTCACCCACGTCGCGCCGGAAACACGCGCGCCTTCCCGTGGGCCTGGCGGCAGAGCTGCGTGTAGGGTCAGACCCGACGACGACGCCGGCCGAATTGCGCGAAATCAGTGTCAGCGGCGCCCTGGTTGCCTGCAGCGTGCAGCCCGCGATCGGCACCGAGGTCGTCCTGGAGCTGGTCCCTCCGGGGTCGAGCGCCAAGATGGGCATTTCGGCGCGGGTCCTGTACCACGCGTCGACCGACCAGACCGGTCTGAAGTTCGTGTTTCGCGAGGGCGGTGGGTCACGGCGGCTGCGGGAACTCGTCCGCCGCTTCAAAGCTTCGTAAGTGCGGTTTCCGCAAAAAGCCGCTAGTATCCCGGCCCGATGAGCGACGCCGCTCGGGTCGTTGCTGAAGGCGCCTCGGGCCGCCTCCCGCCGCACTCACTGATAGGCAACCGGTTCCGCATCGAAGGGTTCATCACCGCAGAAGGTGGGACCGAGGTCTATCAGGCCGCCGACGCGCAAACCGGCAATGAAGTGGCTCTCCGTCTCGTGTGGGCCTCGAACGCCGCGGCCATCATCGCGGGGGGCAAGGCCGATCTCGAACGTCTGCGGACCATTTCACACAAGAACGTCTCGGGGCTCGTGAGCTACGGGTTCGAGGGCGAAGTACTCTACATCGCCAGCGAGCCCGAAGAAGGGCACACCCTGCGACAGCTCATCGACGCCAAGGCCAAAGAGGGCCAAACGGTCGGGTTGACCTATGCCCACACGCTCCTCGGCCACGTCGCGAGTGGCTTGTCCGAGGCGCACAAGGCAGGGGCGCACGGGGGCCTGAACCCGGCGTGCATCTGGGTGTCGCGGGCTGGTCGTGTGCGCATCGCCGAGATGGGCCTGTCGGGGATGTTGCCCGCGCTCGGTGATCGCGGCGGTCCGGCGGGCGCGCCACCAGGCGTCTATCGGGCCCCTGAAGTGGCGCAGCGGTCGCCGCTATCACCAGCGGCGGATGTGTATTCGATGGGCGCCATCCTGTTCGAGCTTTTGACGGGCACGCCGCCCGTACCCGGGAAATCCCTACGCGGAACGCTGGATGCCCAGGGTACGAACGCCGGGCCGCTCGAATCGGTCATTTCCAAGGCGATGGCCGGCAATCCCGCGCTTCGCTATGCGCGTCCTCAGGCGCTGATCGACGCGCTCGGCGACGGCAAGACCGTGCCCACCGAGGGCACGCGCATCACGCTTGGCAAATCGTTCGACGTCGCCCAAGCGGCCGGCATGGGGGACGAGGATCAGCGCTGGCTCATTCATAAGGACCGGCTCGACTTTGGACCCTTTTCGATGGCGCAGGTGCGCGCGCAACTGGAACGCGGGGCGTTCGGTGGCCACGACACCATCGTCGATTCCGATTCCGGCGAGCGGATGCAGATCAAGGACCACCCCGAATTGGGGTCCTTTGCCGTCAGCACCGAGCGGAAGCTCGAGGCCGCGCGAAGGCAGCAGGCCGAGCACGCGCACGATCACACCGAGCGGCGGAAATCGCGCGCGATGATCATCATCGTGGGTGTCCTGTTGGCGGCGCTGGGTGCGGGATCGTTCGTGTATCTCAAGAACCGCAAGGCGGCGCAGGAGGACGTGCTGGCGTCGCGCGTGGCCGAGGCGGACATCGACGCGTTCATCAAGACGGTGAAGTTCGACTTCGACCAGAAGAAACGGCCTCCGCGACGGAACGGCGGCGGTGGCGGCGGTGGCAAGAACGATCCGTTCAGTGGCAACCAGAATCTGGGCGACGTCACTAAGAACGGCGGCGACGAGGTGCTGAGCGACAACGTGATTCAGAAAATCATGATGGGCCACTACCGCAGCCTCGTCCCGTGCATCATGGAAGAACGGCGGCGAAATCCCGGGCTGTCCGACATCGACATCGAATTCGTCATCCTGGGTTCGGGCAAGTTGTCCGCCGTGCGGGTCAATGGGCAGCGTAACGGCGGGTTCCCGTCGTGCGTGCTCGGGCGCATGCAGTCGTTCGGGTTCCCCTTTCCAGCACAGTGGGATCCGAAGCTTGGAATTCACGTGACTTGAAGTCGCGGC
>JADMIO011089314.1_pt1 | contig 69684 bp, 50 predicted proteins | sample 8958161 | NCBI WGS metagenome assembly JADMIO01 (sample SAMN16585339, study PRJNA669376) | soil metagenome | isolation source: Crop rotation soil | place: USA: Cullars Rotation, Alabama | collected 2011 | reverse complement strand
CGCGACAACTTGTCCACGTGGAATTCTAAGCTTAGGATCCCAATGTGCTGGAAAGCGTGTTGGCCACGAAGTACTCGCCGCCGGTCGAGAGCGCCAGCTCCACGAGCGGGCTCTCGCGCACCGCCGACTTCTTGGCGGCAAACCGCTCCGGCTGATCGCCGAGCGCGAAGATGTAGACCGGCACGTCGATGCTGCTGGCAATCGCCGACACGTGAGCCGGCGAATACATGCTGGTCGTGTCGTCGCCGTCGGTGAAGACGACCACCGCCCGGCGGTTCGAGGTGCGGCTGGCGACCACGCCGGCGGTCCCGGCGATGGCGTCGAACAGCGACGTCGAGCCCCACGCTTCCACTTCGTCGAGATCGCGGCGGACGGCGGCGAAGTCGTGGGTGAATGGCTGGAGCGTGATGAGGCGCGTGTCGAAGCTGAAGAGGGCCGCGGTGTCGCGCGTGGCGTCCATGCTGCCGAGCACGGCCTCGGAGATGCGCCGCGACTCCTGCTGCGCTGCGCCGAGCCGCATGCTGCCGCTGCCGTCCACCAGCAGCGCGACGCTCGCCGGCGCCGCGATGTCGGCTGAGAGGTTGAGAATCTCGCGCCGCTGGCCGTCGTCGAGGATCTCGAAGTCCTGACTGGTCAGCGAGGGGACCACCTTGCCCTTGCGATCACGGACAACCGCGGTCAGCGAGACGACGTCGACCGACGAGCGGAACACGATGCGGTCGGAGCCGTCCTGCGCCATGAGCGGCAGGGTCGTGCTGACGATGAGCGCGAGCGCGGCGAGGGACCGGTGAACGTGCATGAGGCCTCCGGACGGGTCGTAGACGCGGGGATTCACCTCCTACTGTCGGCCGCCGGACCGATCGTCTTTAGCTCGACGGCAAAATCCCCGTAAATCCCGTCAGATCCGCCGGAACAGCGGCGGCCGTGGCGAACAGCGTGGCGACGACGGACTTGCCGCTCGACGAACGGCTGATCCATCCGCTCGCGCCCCGCTCGCACAGCCTGGCGCCTTCCTCGGCGGTGTCTACTTGTACAAGAACGCGGCTCGCCCCCGCAGTGAACCACCAGGGCGTGAACTGCGCGCTGTTGACGAGCACGATCTCGCCGGCCGGCCACCGCTCGAGGTCGGCGATGCGGCAGACCGCGGTCACCGGAATCCCCGCGGCGCAGAGCGCCTTGACGAGTTCGTTGCGCCGCCGGGTATCGGCTTCGACTAACAGCATAAAAGGCCTGATCGAGCGCCGCGACAGGCAGTCCACACTGCCCGATCGGCGGCCGCCCGCCCGAGGGGATCGGCGGTGATCGACAAAACACCTTTCCTGACGGGGAAGGCCGAATAGTACACGGCCGGTGGCCGCGTCAGCAATAAGAAGAAATCAAAAGTGTGCAAACCGGCGGCGCCGACACCCCCTCGATCGGCGTGCAGGAACGTCGATTGTGCCGAAATTGCTGACATTCCCGTCAGAAACCGCCAGCGCCCCGGCCCTCGTGCCCTCGCGGCTCGCGGCCGGTGAGCGCCAGGTACACGGCGAAGCTGAGGGCGAACGTCACGAACCAGGCGTAGGTGTAAAGCACGTCGAGGATGCCCGGGTTGGCGACCTGGCCTCCCGGCGACGACGCCGCGCGGAAGAACCCCGGAATGACCGGCAGGACCGCCACGATCAGCGCGGCCACCGCCCGCGGGTTGGTGCCGCCGCCGTAGGAATACCGTCCATTCGGTTTGAACAAGTCGGCCGAGACGAGGTGGCGGCGCCGCACGATCCAGTAGTCGGCGATGAGGATCCCGCCGATGGCGCCCATCAGGCTGGAGTATCCCAGCAGCCAGGTGAAGATGTAGGCCGAGGCATCGGCGTAGAGGCGCCACGGCATCATCACCACGCCGATGGCCGCGGTGATCAGGCCACCGGTCAGATAGCTGATCCGTCGCGGCGCCAGGCTCGAGAAATCATTGGCGGGGGACACCACGTTCGCCGCCATGTTCGTCGTCAGTTGCGCGACCAGCACGATCAGCGCGCCGAGGATGATGACCGGCCGGCTGCCGATGCGGGCGATCAGCGCGACCGGATCCCAGATCGCGTCGCCGAAGACGACGATCGTCGCGCTCGTCACCGCCACGCCGATGAACGCGAAGGCGGTCATCGTCGTCGGCAAGCCAAGCGCCTGCCCGAGCGCCTGCGAACGCTGACTGCGGGCGTAGCGGGTGAAGTCGGGGATGTTCAGGCTCAGCGTGGCCCAGTAGCCGACGTTCGCCGTCAGCGCCGCCGGGAACAGTTGCCAGAACGGGGCGTGCGCCGTCTGCAGCCGCACCGACTCGGCGAGGATGCGGCCGAGACCGCCGCCGCGCACGATCGCCCAGCCCAGGAGCAGCGCCCCGCCGCCCAGCAGCAGCGGCGCCGACCAGCTCTCGAGGTGTTTGATGCCCTCGAGCCCGCGGACGATGATCCAGACCTGGATCGCCCAGAACGCCGCGAACGCGATCCAGATTCCCGCTGCCAGTCCGGTCCAGGCGGGAAACGCCGCCCCCAGCAGGGTATTGAGCGCGAGGCCGCCGATCCACGTCTGAATGCCAAACCAGCCGCAGGCGACCAGCGCCCGAAGCAGCGCCGGGATGTTGGCGCCCTTGACGCCGAAGCTGGCGCGGCACAGCACTGGAAACGACACGCCGTACTTGGTGCCCGCGTGGGCGTTGAGGATCATCGGCACGAGCACGACGCTGTTGCCGAGCAGGATCGTCACCATCGCCTGCCACCACGTCATCCCCTGCTGCATCAGGCCGGAGGCGAGCGTGTAGGTGGTGATGACCACGCTCATGCCGATCCAGAGCGCGGCGATGTGATACGTCGACCAGGTGCGGCGGGCGAGCGGCGTCGGGGCGAGGTCGGGATTCCAGAGCGGACTCGCCGAGACGTCCTCGGTCAGCTCGACGAAGTCGCGGTCGGACGTCGCGGGCAGCATGGCGGCGCCATCTAGCGCGGCGTGGTCGCTGCGGTCTCCGGGGTCGCGTAACCTTCCTGGTAGCCGCCGTAATAGCTCTTGGCGTCGGGACGGCGGATCTTCGAGTGCACGACCACCCGGTCGCGGCGGATGCCGCGGAAGTCGTCGAGCGTCGACCAGCCGTGGCGTTCCATCACCTCGCGCATGCTCGATACCAGGTTGCGGATCACGTTGGGGCCGATCGCGTGATCGAGCATCGCCGCCGTGCACACCTGCACCGTGCCGCAGCCGAGCAGGAAATAGTTGAGTGCGTGCGAGAACTCGGCGATGCCGCCGATCCCCGAGAAGGCGCGATCGGGGAACGCCTGGGTCATCTGCGCGATCTTGGCGATCGACAGCGGCAGGATCGCCGGTCCGCCGAGGCCGCCGCTCGACACGTAGCCGTCGACGTTCATCTCGAACTCGAGCGTGTCGGGATCGACCAGCGGCAGCGACGGGAAGGTGTTCGACGACGTGATGGCATCGGCGCCGCCGAGGAACGCGCCGCGCGCCTCGAGCACGATGTCGGTGGTCGACGGCGTGAGCTTCGCCCACACCGGCACCGTCGCCACCTGCTTGACCACCTGCGTGACGATCGAGACCTGTTCCTGATCCTTGCCGATGTTCGTCCCCATGTCGGGACGATCCATGTGCGGGCACGACAGGTTCAACTCGATCGCATCGGCGCCCTCCGCCTGGCAGGCTTTCGCCAGCGTCTGCCAGTTGGCGAGCTCGGCATCGCTGCCCGAGCCCGCCATGATCGAGGCGATGAGGATGCGATCGGGGAACGCCTGCTTGATCCGCGCGATGCGCGGCACCCACCAGTCGAGCGTCTTGTCGGAGATGAGCTCCCAGTTCCACGACGAGTGCAGCGCCGTGCCCGGCCGCTTGGTCATCGAGAGCTGCGCCGATTCGGGAGCGGCGCGCAGGAACTTGGTCTTCGGGCCGGCGACGTTGACGACCGGATGCAGGCCGATCGTCTTGGTGACCACCCCGCCCCAGCCGGCATCGAACGCGCGCATGATGTTGCTGTCCGACTCGGTTGGCGGTGCCGAGGCCAGCAGAAACGGGTTCTCGAAGTGGAGGCCCGTGAACGTCGTGGCGACGGTGATGGCCATGGCTTGTATCCTCTTACATCCGCAGCATTCTGCGGAACCCGTCACAACTATAATGACGAGCCGGTTCCGATGAAGTACTGAATTTTCCTGAGGAGGCGTCAGCGAATCTCATGCCTCGAAAAGTCCTCGGTGGATTGATTCAGGCGGCGGCGCCGCTGACGGATCCGTCCCTTCCAATCGAACGCGTCCGCCAGGCCGCCATCGACGTCCACATTCCGCTCATCGAGGAGGCCGGGCGCCGCGGCGTGCAGATTCTCGGCCTCCAGGAAGTCTTCAACGGGCCGTACTTCTGTCCGTCGCAGGACCCCCACTGGTACGACATTGCCGAACCGGTGCCGGGCCCGACCACCGCGCTGATGGCCGAATATGCGCGGAAATACCGGATGGCGATGGTCGTCCCGGTCTACGAGCGCGAGCAGGCGGGGGTCTACTACAACACCGCCGCGGTCTACGACGTCGACGGCAGCTATCTCGGCAAATACCGCAAGAACCACATCCCCCACACCTCGGGCTTCTGGGAGAAGTACTTCTTCAAGCCCGGCAATCTCGGCTATCCGGTCTTCAAGACCCGCTATGCCGACGTCGGCGTGTACATCTGCTACGACCGCCACTTTCCTGAAGGGGCTCGGCTGCTTGGGCTGAACGGCGCTGAAATCGTGTTCAACCCATCGGCGACGGTGGCCGGTCTCTCCCAGTACCTCTGGAAGCTCGAGCAGCCGGCGCACGCGGTGGCCAACGGCTACTTCATGGCGTGCAGCAACCGCGTCGGCACCGAGGCGCCCTGGAACATCGGCCGTTTCTACGGCTCGTCCTATTTCGTCGACCCGCGCGGGAACTTCCTGGCGGTCGGCTCCGAAGACCAGACCGAGCTCGTCGTCGCCGAGATGGACCTCGACCTGATCGAAGAGGTCCGCCGCGTCTGGCAGTTCTTCCGCGACCGACGGCCGGAAAGCTATGGCGCGATGACGACCTGAGAACCCGAACGCGAACCGAGCACACGGAAGTTCGAATATGAGTCTTCTCGTCAAGGGCGGGACCATCGTCACCGCGTCGGACCAGTATCGCGGCGATGTGTTCGTCGAAGGCGAACGCATCACCACCATCGGCACCTCGCTCGATCTGCCGGCCGACCGCGTCGTCGACGCGTCCGGCAAGTACGTGCTGCCGGGCGGCATCGACGTGCACACGCATCTCGACATGCCCTTCGGCGGCACGACGTCGGCCGACGACTTCGAGTCGGGCACGATCGCCGCCGCACATGGCGGCACCACCACGGTCGTCGACTTCGCCATCCAGTACAAGGGGCAGACGCTTCACCACGCGTGGGAGACGTGGATGAAGAAGGCGGAGGGAAAAGCGGCGATCGACTACGGCTTTCACATGATCGTCACCGAGCTGACCGACCAGGTCGAGCTCGAGATGGACGACCTGGTGCGGCAGGGGGTGACGTCGTTCAAGCTGTTCATGGCCTACCCGGGCGTGTTCATGCTCGACGACGCGAGCATCTTCCGGGCGCTGCTGCGGACCGGGAAGAACGGCGGCACGATCTGCATGCACGCCGAGAACGGCGGCGTGATCGACGTCCTGGTGAAAAAGGCGCTGGCGGAGGGGAAGACGGCGCCGAAGTATCACGCGCTGACGCGGCCGGCGCGCGCCGAGGCCGAGGCGACGCACCGCGCGATCGCGCTGGCTGAAATCGCCGGCGTGCCGATCTACATCGTCCACCTGTCGGCCGCCGAAGCGCTGGAGATGGTGACCGAGGCGCGCGACCGCGGGCTGCCGGCATACGCCGAAACCTGTCCGCAGTATCTGTTCCTGTCGTACGACAACTACGAGGAGCCGGGCTTCGCCGGCGCCAAGTACGTCATGAGCCCGCCGCTGCGCCCGAAGGAGACGCAGGATCGGCTGTGGCGCGGGCTGGCGTTCAACGATCTGCAGGCGATTTCGACCGACCACTGTCCCTTCTGCATGAAGGAGCAGAAGACCCTCGGCGAGGGGGACTTCTCGAAGATCCCCAACGGCGCGCCCGGCATCGAAACGCGCATGAGCCTGGTGTTCGACGGCGGCGTGCGCGGCGGGCGCATCTCGCTGAATCGCTTCGTCGAGCTGACGGCCACGTCGCCGGCGAAGATCTTCGGCCTCTTCCCGCGCAAGGGGACGATCGCCCCCGGGTCCGACGCCGACATCGTCGTCTTCGATCCGGAGAAGAAGACGACGCTGTCGGTGAAGACGCTGCACATGAAGGTGGACTACAACCCCTACGAAGGGCGCGAGGTCGTCGGCGCCGCCGACACCGTCATCTCGCGCGGGCGGGTCATCGTCGACGGCGGGCGGTTCGTCGGCCAGGCGGGCGCCGGCGCGTTCCTGCGCCGCGCCGCGCGCACGTAAAAAGAAACCGGGTTTGATTTTTCGTTTTGCGTAAAATCAAACCCGGTTCCTTATGACAGCAGACGAAATCGTCGCGCTCTCGAAGAAGCACACCATCTCCGAATGGGCGGCGCAGAACGCCGTCGACCCGATCCCGGTCGCCCGCGCCAGCGGCATCTTTTTCTGGACGCCGGACGGCAAGCGCTTCATCGACTTCAACAGCCAGTTGATGTCGGTGAACATCGGCCACAGCGATCCGCGGGTGGTGAAGGCGATCCAGGACCAGATCGCCACGCTGGCGTACGTGACGCCGGCGGGGATGACGACCGAGCCGCGCGCGCGCCTCGGCGCCAAGCTCGCCGAGATCACGCCCGGCGACATCGACGTCTTCTTCCTCACCAACGGCGGCGCCGAGGCCAACGAGAATGCCTTCAAGATCGCCCGGGCGGTGACCGGCCGGACGAAGATCCTCGCCCGCTACCGGTCGTATCACGGCGGCACGGCGGCGGCGATTGCCGCCACCGGCGAGCCGCGCAGCTGGAGCCAGGCGCCGCTCCCCGGCTTCGTCCACGTGCTCGACCCGTATCACGGCATCGAGCGCGGATGGGACGATGCGGCGGCGTCGCTGCGCTACCTGGAAGAAGTCATCCAGCTCGAAGGGCCGAACACGATCGCGGCCTTCATCATCGAGACCGTGACCGGCACCAACGGCGTCCTCATCCCGCCCGACGGTTATCTGCAGGGCGTCCGCGCGATCTGCGACAAGTACGGGATCCTGCTGATCGCCGACGAGGTGATGGCCGGCTTCGGCCGCACCGGCGAGTGGTTCGCCATCGACCACTGGAAGGTCGTTCCCGATCTGATCACGATGGCGAAAGGGCTCACCAGTTCCTACGTGCAGCTGGGTGCCGTCGGCATGCGGCGCGCGATCGCGGATCATTTCGGCGATCGTCCCTTCCCCGGCGGCCTTACCTACAGCAGCCATCCGCTCGCCTGCGCGGCGGCGGTGGCGACGATCGCGGTCTATGAGGAGGACGATCTGATCGCGCGCGCCCGGCGGATGGGAGCGGTGCTCGCCAGGCACCACGCCGATCTCGCCGCCCGCCATCCCTCGGTCGGCGCGGTCCGCTCGATCGGTCTGTTCGGGGTCATCGAGCTGGTGCGTAATCGCACCACGCGCCAGCCGATGGCGCCGATGAACGGCAGCTCGCCCGAGATGGCCGCGCTCGGCAAGTTCTTCCGGCAGGAAGGCCTCTTCACCTTCGTGCGCTGGAACTACTTCTTCACCAACCCGCCGCTCACCATCACCGAAGCCGAGATGGCCGAGGCGTTCGCGATCATCGATCGCGGGCTGGAGATTACGGACAAAGCGGTGGAATAGAGACCCGGTCTCTTCATGATCAGCGGCGCCTTCCCGGTCGCGCCGCGTGCGAGGGCGTCGACGACCTGCACGTCGATGGCGCCGACCTCTGCGCCGTGCGCTTCGAGGAGCCGGCGAAGCATCACCGGCAGGCGCTCACGCACCGAGTCGTCGGCCAGGCCGGTCAGCGACACCATGATCCCGGCTTCCTGCTGCGACACCTGCCACCCGGTCGCGGGCACCGTCTCGAGCGCCTCGTGAAACACGTTGGGATGGATCGAGACTGATTCCGGCCGCCCATGCCGCGCCGGAAAGTCGAGCACGTCCTCGACCCTCCCCTCGATCGCGTCGATCAGCGCGAACGGCCGTCCGCACTCGCACTCGCCGGCGCGCGGCCGCACCATGTCGCTGATCTCGTAGCGGATGAGCGGCTGGGTGCGCCGATCGAACACGGTCAGCAGCAACCGGTCGCCCTGCTCGCCGGCCGGCACCAAGCGCCCGCGATCGTCGACCACTTCGATGATCGCCCCATCCTCGAACAGGTGCTTGCGCCCGAACGCGCATTCGGCGGCAATCGGCGCGTACTCGGTGGCGCCATAGGTGTCGAAGACGCGCAGGCCCCACGCCTGCTGCACGCGGCGTCGGGTGTCCGGCGGCAGCACTTCGGCGCTGGTGGCGACGCTGCGCAGCGTGATGCGCAACCGCCCGGCGATCTGTTCGTCGGCGAGTTGCTTGAGCACCGACGGATACGCGGCCATCACCTCCGGCTGCCATTCGTTCAGCCGCTCGACCATCGACGGCAACGGCTCGGCCGCGTCGAGCCGCAGGGTTGGCAGCAGCCGCGACGACAACGACATGGAAATCCGCGTCGAGTAGTGCCACGGCGTCGTCGACGCGATCATCGCCGAGCGCGGCGGCCTGCTCAGGCTGCGCGGCAGCCCGGCCCACGCCATCGGCCGGGCAATCATCGCCAGCGCCGTGAGCCACTCGCGCGGGTCGAACAGGAAGACGCCGCGGCGTCCGGTGCTGCCCGAGGTCGAGAGCACCACATATCGTCCGCGGAACAGCTCGCCGCCGGGATTGCCGCGCAGGAACGCCTCGGTGTCGGCCAGCGTCACCGTGCGATCCGTGACCAGGTCGTCGAAATGCTCCATCATCTCGGCCTTGGTCAGGATCGGCAGCCCGTCGAGCGGATGCCAGTCGAGGCCGCGATGAAAACGGCGGTAGAAAGGCGAGCGGTCCACGGCAAACCGCCGCAGCGCGGCAAGCCGCCGCTGCTGGTGCCGGAGGAGCTCGGGGCGGGACCAGGACGACGAGGCCTCGAGCTGGTGCCGCCGCCACAGGACGCGGAACGGTGTCAGGATGCCTGGACGCATGGGGCTGTCCACTCTACGCGCCGGGGCCGCCGGCGGATTGCGGCCTTCATAATTCATCCACATTCATTCCGCACACTCGGATGGAAGGAGACATACGGATGACCCATCCATCTCGAGCCAGCCGCCTGGCCATCGTCCTCGCCGGGCTCGTCCTTGCGGGCCTGGTCGGGGCGGCGGCCTACAACTTCGGATTCTCGCAGGGAATTGCGCAGCAGCTCCCGGCGGGTACTCCGGTGGTGGCCTATCCGTGGCCGTATCGACCCTGGGGCTTCGGCTTCGGGTTCCTCATCCCGCTGTTGTTCGGGTTCTTGATCCTGCGCGCGCTGTTCTGGGGCTTTGGCTGGCGCCGTCACTGGCATGGTGCAGGGGCGTATTACGGCCGCGGCTGTCATCCCGGCGCGGGAGGCGGCGTACCGCCGGCGTTCGACGAATGGCACCGGCGCGCGCACGAGCGCGAGCGGCAGCCGTCGCCGCCGCAGACCGCCTAGCCGGCCTGTGAGAACCTTGTAGCCTCGTGAAGCAGACGGTGCTGCTCGTCGACGACGAGCCGCGAATCGCGGCGATCGGGGCCGACTACCTCCGTCATGCCGGCTTTGGCGTGCTCACCGCCGCCGACGGCATGACGGCGTTGCAGATCGCCCGGGAGCGAGCGCCGGATCTGATCGTGCTCGACCTCGGCCTGCCCAGGCTCGACGGGATTGCCGTGGCCCGGACGCTTCGCGCCGAGTCGCCGGTGCCGATCATCATGCTGACCGCCAGGGTCGACGAGCAGGATCGGCTGCTCGGACTCGAAGTCGGCGCCGACGACTACATGACCAAGCCGTTCAGCCCGCGCGAGCTGGTGGCGCGGGTGAAGGCGGTGCTGCGGCGGACGGCGCCGGCCGCGCCGCCCGGCGGCGCGATCATCCTCGCCGATCTGTCGCTGGATCCCGGGCGGCTCGCGGTCTCGCGCGGCGGCGCACCGATCGAGCTGACGGCGACCGAGTTCCAGCTCCTGGCGACGCTCGCGCGTCAGCCTGGTCGAGTCTTCACGCGCACCCAGCTGCTCGACGCGCTCGGCGGCGAGCGCGGGGAATCGTTCGACCGCGCGATCGATGCGCACGTCAAGAACCTGCGGCGCAAGCTCGAGCCCGACAGCCGCAACCCGCGCTACATCCTCGCGGTGTACGGCGTCGGCTACAAGGCGGCCGACGCATGAGGCCGCGGCGTCACGCGCCGCCGCACTGGTGGCCGGCCGGCGAGCCCTGGCCGCCGCGCGGCGGGGCGCACCCGCAGTGGCGCGGGCGTTCGCGTTTCGTCCGGCGGCTGGCGGTGCTGTTTGCGCTGCTGCTGTTCCTCAGCGCGGTCGGCGCCGTGTCGCTGGCCTCGCTCGTGGTCAGCCGCCTCGGCGGCATCCGTCCCGGGATCGCCGGGCTCGTCGTGATCGTATTCGTCGTGGTGCTGTTGCGGCTGTTCGTGTTCGGCATGACGCGGGTCGGCATGCCGCTCGGCGATATCGTGACCGCCGCCGATCGCGTGGCCGACGGCGACTACACCGCGCAGGTCGGCGAGCGCGGCCCGCCGTTCCTTCGGCGCATCGCGCGAGCCTTCAACGGCATGACCGCCCGGCTGCAGGCGCACGACCGCCAGCGCCGCGATCTGATGGCCGACATCGCCCACGAGCTGCGTACTCCGCTCGCCGTCGTTCAGGGAAAGCTCGAGGGGCTGCTCGATGGTGTCTACGAGCGCGACGACCGCCAGCTCGGCGAGCTGCTCGACGAGACGCGGCTGCTGTCGCGCCTGGTCGAGGATCTCGGCGCCCTGGCGCAGTCGGAGCGCGGCGCGATTGCCCTGAAGAAGGAGCCGACCGACCTGGGTGCCCTGCTGCACGACGCCGTGCGGTCGCTGGCCGTCGTCGGCGAAGCGGCCGGTGTGGACGTGCGCGCCGACGCGGCCAGCGATCTGCCGGCGGTGAACGTCGACCCGCTCCGGCTGCGCGAAGTCCTGGTCAACCTGATCGCCAACGCCGTCCACCATACCGGCCGCGGCACGCAGGTCGTCGTCTCGGCGGCAGCCGCAGGCGATCGCGTGGTGATCACCGTGTCCGATACCGGCCCGGGGATGACGGGCGAGGAGCTGTCACGGGTGTTCGACCGGTTCCAGAAAGGCCGCCAGTCCGCCGGCTCCGGCCTCGGCCTCGCGATCGCCAGGAACCTCGTGCTCGCTCACGGTGGCGCCATGACGGCGCAGAGTCACCCCGGCCAGGGGACGACGATGCGGGTCGAGTTTCCGGTTGACCTGAGGAATTGACCGGAAGTTTGGCAACGTCCCGAACGACCCGAACGACGTCAATCTTGCCGAAGCGCCTTCAGCGGGTCGACGTGAGACGCCCGCCGCGCCGGCAGATAGCTGGCGAGCAGCGTGGTCATGACCAGCGCCGGCAGCACGACCAGGTAGGTCGGGAGATCGACGCGCCCGAGGTCAGGGAACGGAAAGACGACGCGCAGGGCGTTTCCGGCGAGCAGGCTGGCGCCGACGCCGACCACGCCGCCCGCGAGCGTCAGCAGCAGACCGTGCCGCAGCACCATCCGCAGCACCGAGGACGGTGTTGCGCCAACCGCCACGCGGATGCCAATCTCCCGCGTGCGCCGGCTCGCCGAATACGCCACCAGTCCGTAGAGGCCGATCACGGCGAGCGCCAGCCCCATCAGGCCCATGCCGCCGACGGTCCGAATCAGCACGGTGGTCAGCAGGATCGTGCTGTTGTAGAAGAAGTCGTCGAGCGTGCGGACGCCAATCACCGGCACGTCGGCGTCCGACGAGCGGACCGCATCACGCATCGCCGCGGTCAGGCTGGCCACGTCGCGATCGGCGTGGATCAGCACCATCCGTTCCGGCGCCGGCAGTTGCGCCAACGGGTAGTAGACGAAGTCGGTCGGCCCTTCCGACACCGCGCGGTACTTGACGTCGTGCGCGACGCCGACGATCTGCACCCAGGCCTGATCGCTTTCCTGCGCACGGAATCGTTTCCCGAGCGGATCCTGGCCGGGCCAGTAGTGAGCGGCCAGCGTCTCGTTGACGATGGCGACGCGGGGCGCGCGCCGATCGTCGGCCTCGCGGAAGGCGCGCCCGCGAACGACGCGAATGCCGAGCATGTCGAAGAAGTCGTCGCCGACGCGGGCGGCGAGCGTGCGTACGGGCGCCGCCTCCGCCGGCGCCGGGTTCACCTCGGGCGTGATCGCGGTGCTTTCGACGATCACCGGATCGAGGTGCATCGCCGACGTCCATCCGACCGCGGTCACGCCGGGGGTGCTTCGCAGCCGGGTGGTCAGTCGCTGGTAGAACAGCTCGGTTTGCGGTGCGTCGTAGCCCGCAAGCTCCGGCGCGAAGGTGGCCATCAGCACTTCGCTGGTGCGGAAGCCGGGGCCGCGGTCGAACTCGAGCCGGTAGCCGCGATACAGGAAGACGGCGACCGTCAGCAGCACCAGCGTGAGCGCCACCTGCGCGCTGACCAGCAGGTTGCGCCCCCACAGACGGGTGCGGCCGGCATCCGCGGCTTCGCGTCCGAGCATGCCGACCAGCGTGGTTCGACTCGAGCGCCACGCCGGGATGAGCGCCGATGCCACCGCGCTGGCCGCCGCCAGCGCCAGCGCCACCACCAGCACCCGCAGGTTGAGGTCGAACCCGAATTTCAGCGGCGCATCGGTCGGCAGCTGGATCTGCTGAAACAGCCTGAGGATCGCGTAGGCCACGGCGAGGCCGGCGATGCCGCCGGCGGCGGCGAGAAGCAGCGTTTCGGCGAGCAGCTGGCGGATCAACGTCGCGCGGCCCGCGCCGACCGCCAGGCGCAGCGCCATCTCGCGCGCGCGCACCGGACCGCGGCTGGTCAACAGGCCGGCGACGTTGGCGCAGGCGACGCAGAGCACCACGGCGGCGAGCAGCATCATCATCGCCGCCAGGAGTGCGATCGGCGTGCGTGCCGAGAGGCGCGCCTCGAACTCGGTGCGGACGGTCAGTCCCTGGTTGCGATTGGTCTCGGGATGTACCCGCGCGAGCGCCGCGGCAAGCAGCTGCGCCTCTTCGCGTGCCTGGGCGATCGAGACCGCAGGCTTCAGCCGTCCCTTCACCGCGAAGTTGTGCAGGTCCCGGCGGGTGAGCTCGCCGGTGGTGCCGTAGGGCTGAACCGCCGGCAGCAGTGCCGCAGGAATGTAGTACGCCGGGGCGATGAATTGATCGGGGCCGCTGAATCCGCTCGGCAGCACGCCGATGACCGTGAAGTCGGTGCCGCCGATGCGGACCAGTCGCCCGAGGACGGCGGCGTCGCCGGCAAACTGCCGTTGCCACAGATCGTGGTCGAGCACCACCACTGCGCGCCCGGGCCCACGGTCGTCGTCTGGCGTGAACGTCCGGCCGAGGACCGGTTTGACCTGCAGCATCTCGAACAGGCGCGCGTCCGAGGCGAAACCGAAGCGGCGCTGAGCCGCCTGATTGCGATCGACCACGAAGCTCGTGACGACCAGCCGGTAGGCCGAGAGGGTCGCGAAGCTGCCGGTGCGGTCGCGAAGATCGACGAAGTCGGGGTAGGCGAGCGCTCCGGCATTCGGCGACGCGAAGCCCGATCGCGGCGTGACCGCCGTAACCGTGACGATCTCGTCGGGGCGCGGGGCAGTCAGCGGACGCAGCACCAGGGTATCTGCCACGCTGAACATCGCCGCGTTGGCGCCGACGCCGATGGCGATCGAGACGATGGCGATCAGCGAGAACCCGGGATGCTTGCCGACCATCCGGATGGCTTGACGTAGATCCCGCCGCAGGGAATCGAACATGACGCGTCTCCGCAGGTGTCGAGAACGTGACGCGTTCCCAAGGATTGTGCCAGCAGAATCGGGACGCGCGCCCCGTTCAGGGCGCATCTTTTCGCCGCCGACGGTCGCTGGCTGTTCGGCTGTGGGACGGACCTGTCCGGCTGCGCGCCGTTATTTCACCGCGTTCAGCCCCTCGGTGAGCTCGATCACCGTGCCCCAGGGATCGGTGATCACGGCGGTGGCGACGTTGCGGATGTCGCCGGTCTTGCGGTACGGCTGCGTCAGCGTGATGCCCTTGGCCTCGAGCGTCTTGCAGAACGCCTCGAGGCCCTTCACTTCGAAGCCGACGTGATCGACCGCGCGGCCCCTGGTGCCGACCAGCTCGCGCGGCAGTTCCCAGTGGAAGAAGTTCAGCATGTAACCGACACCGGGCAGGTCGGAGCCGACGAAGAAGTCGGTCTGCCCCGCGCGCAGCGTCGAGTTGAGCGCCTTCATGTACCACTGGTTCATCTCGATGTACTGACGGTTGATGAAGTGCACGTGGTGATGCGCAATCGGCGGCGCCGTCGGTTCGCCGGTCACGAGCTCCACCTTCACGCCGTCGGGCCCGAGCAGGTAGGCGAAGCGGCCGTAGACGGCGGACGTGCCGCCGCTCCCCGCCGGCTGTCCGCCCGGGCCGGCGCCGGTTGGCTGGCCGGGCGTGGGGACCGGGCCGGCGGCGGTTTCGCGGCCGAAGGTCTGCTGATAGCCTGCCGCGACGACTTTGGCCGCCAGCGCCGGCACGCTCGGCGCCGCGAACCCGATGTGATCGAACGTGGTCCCGTAGGTCGGACCGGTCGGCTTCTGCGGCCGCAGGAACAGGAACACGCCGGGGAACCTGACGACGTCGGCGTCGCCGATCTTCATGGCGGTGCCGCCGAGCGTGTCGACCCAGAACTTCTTGTGCGCGTCGACGCTCGTCACGTTGAGGTGATAGTGGCTGACGACGATCGGCGCGTCCGGATTCGCCAGTTGGGCCGAGAGGCGGGACAGCGGCAGCGTCAGGACGACCAGGACGAGGGCGCACAGCAGTCGCGGCATGCGCGGATTATAGCCGCCGCCACGCCGCCGTGCGCCAGTCGCCCTAGCGTGTCGGCAGCGCGCTGTCGGCCGATCCTCCCGGCGTGTTCGTCGTGCCCAGCTGCTTGAATGCGTTGCCGCCGGTGGCGGCGCCGGCCGCCCAGACGAACAGGCCCAGGTACTGTCCCAGGCTGCCGAACGTCGAGTCGTAGACCGTGCTCATGGCGGTGGCGACCGCGAAGACGATCGCGATGCCGAGCACGGCCAGTTCCACCATGTTGCTCTGGAGCACCTTCCAGCCGCGATAGTCGGGGTTCTCGACGACGGTCAGCGTGTGCGTCCCGGTGACGGGAATGTCGCTGCCGTGCCACGACAGCCTGGCCGACACGGTCACCGTCGCCGCCGCGTCGAAATACTGCACGAGCTTCATTCCATCCGTTTCGGTCGTGCGGGCGCCGTCACTGGCGGACGGCGTCACCGTCCACACCACCCGCAGCGGGTGAAACAGCATCCGGCCGGTCAGCGTGTCGTCCGGCGCGCTGGTCAGGGTCACCTCGACCGGCTCGAAGGTCTCGACGCGTGTTCCGCTCGTGGTGTCGGGCTGAATGGCGAACGTGTGCTTGCGCGGGCCGTTCGGGTTGGCCGGGTCAGCCGGCGCCTGCAGTTCGTTCCAGAATTTTTCGTCGACCAGATCGAACAGCGGCTGCGCCGACATGGTGAGACTGGCAGCGGCCAGGTCGCCGGCCCACGGGCGATCCTTCTCGCGCCACAGCAGGATCAGCTTCGCCAGCCGGTCGTCGAATGCCTGCAGCTGCGCCTCGGTGGCCGCCTGATTGCCCAGCGTGGTGTCGGCGGCGACCGCATCGAACAGGCGGAGCACTTCGGCCTGGAGCGCGCCCGCGGGCAGCGCCACGATCATGTCGCGCGCGGGCACCTCCTGGCTGTTGAGGCGACGCACCAGCGCGGCGCGGTACAGGCCGGCGCGTGCCTGATCGTCGAGCCACCCCTGGATCTCCTGCAGCTTGGCGTCGAACTGTGTCTGCTGGGCCTCGGTGAGCGTCGGCTGCTCGAGCAGGGAGGTTGCGGTGCGCAGCAGGCGGCCGAGCGTGAGCTGCACGGCCGGGCGCTCGTCGGCGAGCCGTTCCACCGCAAGCCGGGTTTCGCGGAGTCGCTCGATCTTGGCGAGGCGCACTTCGGCCTCCGCCTGCTGCGCCTTGATCTCCGTCTCGCCCGTGAGCATCGGCACGATGCGCCGCCCGAGTCCGGCGAGCTGGCTGAAGAGCACCCGCGTCTTCACCAGGGCAAACGAGGTCGCTTCGCTCGAAAAGCGCCAGCGGGCCCGCGGCGTGTCGCGGCGGGCCAGGTGATCGGCGCGCCGCTGCAGCTCGCGCATCCGCGTCACCAGGGCGCGTCCTTTCCGCGCCGCCACCACCCACTGGGCGCTGAACCATCCCACCAGCGAGCCGAAGATCAGCATCGCCACCGCCGGCAGCCAGTGATGCCGCACCTGCAGCACCAGGGCGATTGCCGAATCGCCGGCGTCTTCCGCCGCACCGTTGGCGTTGAACTGCAGCTTCCCGGCGTATTCCCCGGGCGTCAGGGCGGCCACCGCCACCGTGATCTGCCGCTGCGCGGTGACGGCGACGTTCGACTGCCCGCTGCCGAGGTCGAGGGGCTGTCGCGACGGGACGGCGGCCGGCGCGTCCTTGGACTGACCGGGCATTCCCGCGCCCTGCCCGGCGCCGCGCAGGTTGCCGGTGCCGCCGGCGGTCTTCGACTGCCCGCCGGTTTGCGCCGCGGGCACCACCGCCGGAGTCGGCGAACCCGGTTGTGCTGACGCCGGCTGCTCCGCCTTGGTCTGACGAACCGGTGACGCTGGCGGTGGTGACGCGACCGCCGGCAGGTAGAAGGTGAACGTGTCGGTCGACAGGTTCGACCGGGTTGTCTTGGACGAGGGCGCCGTCGGCTCGAAGTAGGCCTGGAGGTTGGCGTACGAGCCGTGGCCCGATTTGTCGCGCAGTACCACGTCGAATCGCCCCATTTCGCCGCTGGCGAACGGCCAGGTCACGAACTGCACCGTGCCGACCGGCTCGGCCTTCAGCGTGCCGTTGCCGCTCGTCGTGATCGTCAGGTTCCACTGCGTGGTCTGCGTCGGCGTCACGAGCTGGATCCAGCCCTTGTAGGCCATGCCTGGCGCGAGCGGCGCCGCTCGCAACGTCACCGTGACGACCGTGCCGGCCTCCAGCGTGACCGGCAGTTGCTGCATGCTCGGCGCCTGCTGACTGGCCAGGGCCAGGCTCGTCGCGACGACGTCGGCGGTCGCGGTGCCGATCTGGAAGTCGCTGACCATGAAAAACGCGGTCGTCTTCTCCAGGCCTTTCAGCACCTGGAACGACAGCGGCAGGTTCAGCGGTCCCGGCTGCGCCCCGGCCGTCAGCGTGTCATTGGTGGTCGGCGCCCCGATCAGGATCACCACGTTCTTGAGCGGCGGCGGAGGATCTGGTGCCGCGGCGTGGCCGGCGACGCCGAACAGAAGCGCCGCTGCCGCGATTCGTGCCAGTCGTGCCATGGTTTCACTCCCCATCAGCGAACGAACAGCTTGTCGAAATCGAACGTGAGGCCGATCGATCCGCGGATTTCGTGCTCGGTGTTGAATTCGCTGCGATTGGCGAGCGTGAACGAGATCGGTACCTGCGCGCCGCTGCTGCCCATCGGCAGCGTCAGCTTGGTCTGGAAGACGCCGATCGCGCCGTCCGCGGTCTCGACGTCTCCGACCGCGACCTTCACGCCGAACGGCTGTTGCTGCAGGAACGCGCCGAGTCCGGCGAAGGTGAGCACCGGCCGGCCGATGCTCTGGAGTTCCGGCAGCCTGACCTCGATGCTGCCGGAGAACTGAACATCGCGGAACGATCCGTCCATCCCCGCGATCTTCGAGTTGAAGAACGTCATCGAGCCGTTCACCGTGGCCTCGCCGATGGCGCCGAGCGGCGAGGCGAACACGACGCGGGCGGTCGAGGTGTCAGGCAGCGTCGTGTCGGGCGGGAGCGAGGCAAACGCCGCCGCGGGCACGGTCAGCGTGTTGAACGCGTACTCCACCGTCAGCACCGACGATTTCGCGATGCTGGCGAACGCCGCGTCGCGAGTCGCCCGGTAGGACTTGATCTCGGCGACCATCGAGTTCGTGAGTGTCCGCAGCTCTGCGTTGGTCGCGAACCGCCGCGTGAAGTCGTCGCCGATCGCCACCAGCGCGGTCTTGAGCGCGCCATCGTCCTGCACGTTGACCGACAGCAGCGTCTGCGCGGTCATCGTTCGCCAGTCGTCGTAGCCCGGCAGGGTCTTCAGCACGTCGGAGTAGCGCTGTACGACCATGACGAATCGCGACAGGTCGCCGGCGAGCGCCTGAATGCCCGCGGCGTGCGACGGGTGGCGCGGATCGCGCCGGTTGATCACGTCGTAGCGGACCGTGGCTTCCTTGAGCTGCGACCGTTCGCCGGTGAACGTGCCGGGCGTCGATCCCTGCTGGAAGTCGAAGCTCGCCGATGCGGACACCTTGTCGATGCCGCCTTCGAGGACCTCCGGGTCGAGCGGCGGGCCCGACGTCAGGTACGAGCCCTTGGCGACGGCGCGCGCCAGGCCCGACGGGTTGAGCCGGAAGGTCACGGTGTTGCCGCTGACCGACTGGTAGAGCGCGCCGCTCTCGACCGCGAGCCCGAACAGACGCGGCACGCTGCCGCGGCTGACGAGCGAGGTCGACCCCGGCCCGGCGGAACTGGCGCCGACCTGCTTGTCGATGCGCCCTTCCTCGACCAGGGCCATATACGCGGTCGTACCCAGCGAAAAGAGGGCGAGGTCCTGTACGTCCTCGCGAAGAAAGCCGGCGTAGTCGCGCGACCGTTCGGCACGGGTGCCCTGCGCGCCGCGGATGTCCCGGGCCAGTGTCTCGAACGGCACGAAGCTGACGGCGCCGTCCTGGCCGAATGCCGTTCCGGCGTGCGCAAGGGCGAGCAGACAGCAGGCGAGGGTTCGGACCAGGCGGGTCATCCTCTGCCCACCTCGAAGCCGAAGACGCGGGAAACGGGAAGGATCGCGGCCGGCGCGTTCTCGCGCCGGCGTACCGCGCCGCCCGGTCCGCTGCCGGTGACCGTCGTCGTGTAGAGCGCCGTCGGCGGGATCTTGCCGTTGGCGCCGGGGGAGAAGTCGAAGCCGATGGTGAAGGAAAAGCTGGCTGAGAACGTCGAAGTCACCGTGAACGTCCGCACCTCCTTCGTCGGCGTCGGCCGGTCGACCGACGTCCACTGCCCGACGCTGATTGCAGCGGTGTGGGCCAGAAAGGCCGTGTCACGCGCTTCGATTTCGACGGTCACCGTCTCGCCGATCGAGACCTCGAGATCGCCATCGTTCTGTTCCCGCATCGCCTCTCCCTTCGCTGGTGGGCCGTAATCTGCGACAGCTCATCAGCTGATACAACTCAAATCTGCGATCACAGCGACGCCCTGTCCCCTCAAAACGACGCCGGAAGGGAATCTGAACATGCGCCGTACCGCGGGCCCGACAAGAGCCGCAGGAGTCAGGCCGGCCTTCGGGGTTCAGGGTTCCGGGTTCGGCGGCTGTGGGTCAGGCGCTGAGGTCGGCCAGCGCGCGTGCCAGTACGGCGACGCCGATGGCGATCGCGGCGGGCGACGCGTACTCGTCGGGGCGATGGCTGACGCCGCCGCGGCACGGGATGAACAGCATCGCCGTGGGTGCGAGACGCGACATGAAGAGCGAGTCGTGGTAGGCGCGGCTGATCATCGCCTGCTGGCGCACGCCGGCGCCGGCCGCGGCGCGCGTGAGCGCCTCGACGACGGCCGGCGCGCAACGGGCCGGCGGGTCGGCGTTGACGACCTCGCGGGAAATCCTCACGCCGCGGCGCGCCGCGATCGCGTCAGCGGCCGCGGCGATCTCGGCGAGGACGCGGTCGCGGCGCTCGCCGTCGATGTCGCGGACGTCGATCTCCAGGCGCGTCCGGCTCGGGACGCTGTTCACCGCGCCGGGGAACACCTCGCAGACGCCGACCGTCCCGACCGTGTCGACCGATCCGGTGCTGCGCGCGGCGCGCTCCACCGCCAGCGCGAGCTCGGCGCCGGCCAGGAAGGCGTCGTGCCGGTCGGGCATCAGCATCGCGCCGGCGTGGCCGCCCTCGCCGGCGATGGCGACGCGCAGTCCTGCCGGCGCGGCAATCGCGGTGACGATCCCCACGTCCACGCCGTCGCGTTCGAGCAACGGCCCCTGCTCGATGTGGAGCTCGACGAACGCCGCGTAGGCGCCTGTGTTCAGTCGCACCGAGTCGAGCGCGCCGGTGAACCCGGCGTCGCGCCGGCACTGGTCGAGCGATCGGCCCTCGCCGTCCGTGAGCCGTGCAGCGGCTGCCGCATCCAGCGCGCCGGCCATCAGCCGGCTGCCGAGGCAGCCGATGCCGAAACGGGTCGGTTCTTCCGACGTGAACTGGATCAGCTCGATCGACCGCCGGGGCCGGTAGCCGGCGCGGCCGAGCGCGCGAATCGCCTCGAGCCCGCCGAACACGCCGACGGTGCCGTCGTAACGGCCGGCGTTGGGGATGGCATCGATATGCGAACCGGTGGCGACGGCCGGCAGCGCGGCGTCGGTCCCCGGCCATCGCGCGAAGGTGTTGCCGGCTGGATCCGCGCGCACCTGCAGGCCGGCGTCGGCGCACAGTCCGGTGAAGTAGCGCCGGGCTTCCAGGTCGGTCTGCGTGAAGACGACGCGCGTCACCGCGGGTGGCTCGGCGTCCGAGTAGGTGGCGAGCGTGGCGAGCTCCGCCGCGACGCGCTCGCCGTCGACGCGGATGTTCATCGCGGATGCCGATCCCAGTCCTTGTAGAGCAGGTACTTCGCCGGCGTCTTGCCGAGGGCGCCGAACCACTGCGGGCAGTACGCCCCCATCCAGATGACGTCGCCCGCCTGCACCGGATACCACTGCGACCCGAGGCGGTAGATGCCGCCGCCGCTCAGCATCAGCAGGCCATGTTCCATCACGTGCACTTCGGGCGCCGCCAGCGTCGCACCCGGGTGGTAGGTCATTGTGTTGACACGGAAGTCGAACGCCGGGTCGTCGGGGATCAGCGCGCGCACTTCCAGCCACGGATCGCCGCCGAGGAGCGATGCCGTGAGCTGGCTCTCGCGTCCCGAGAACGCCTGCGGCAGGTCGACGTCGGCGCGATCCTGGAGCGGCTTCTCGAACACCGCACAGCGCCCCGGCGCATCGGCGACCACGCTGCGCTCGTCATCCGGCGGCTGATAGGCATAGTCGCCGGCCGAGAGCGCCGTGTCGCCGACCCGCAGCACACCCTCGAGCACATAGATGAACCGCTGGTCCTCGCTTGGCGCCAGCGTCCCGTTGCGCTCGAACTCGGCGGTGTACTGGACGAAGCGCGCGCCGATCGCCGGAGACACGTGCACGATGGCGGTGGCGTTGCGCATGCCGGGCAGCGGCGCCCGCACGAAGGTCTCGGGAGTGTGCAGCAGGTGGTCACGCTGGAACGCGCTGCGCGTATCGCCGTAGTGATGCACGTGTGAATCCTCGCGCTACCGCGCGGCGGCGCGCGCTGGCCGCAGGAGCCGGCCGCCGCCCTGCGCGGTGATGGTTCCGTCCTGGAAGATCGTTTCGCCGCGGCGGATCGTCCGCCGCACGACGCCGCGGAACGAGGCGCCCACGTAGGGGCTGGCCTTGTGCCGCTGGTGAAGGTCGCCCGCCTCCAGCGTAAATGATCGGCCCGAATCGACCAACGTCACGTCGGCGTCGTTGCCCGGGGTCAGCGATCCTTTGCCGTCGATGCCGAACCGCCGCGCCGGCGCCGCGGCGAGCAGCGCGGCAACCCGGGGCAGGGGAAGCCCGCGGTCGTGATGGCCAGAGCCGAGCACGACCGCCAGCGTCGATTGCACGCCGGCGATGCCGCCCCACGCCGCCATGAAGTCCCCGCGCTTCAGCGCCGGCTCCGATGGCGAGTGATCGGAGGCGACGAAGTCGATGTCGCCCCGCAGCAGCGCCTGCCAGAGCGCGTCCTGTTCGCGGCGCGGGCGCAGCGGCGGCGCGCACTTCGCCACCGCGCCGAGACGCTCGACGTCCTCTTCCGTAAAGAACAGATAGTGAGGGCAGGTCTCGATCGTGATGTCGACGCCGCGCGCGCGCGCCGCGGCCGCCGCGGCCACGCCACCGCCGCTGCTCACGTGAACGATGTGCAGGGCGGCGCCGGTCTCCTCGGCGAACAGCGCCGCGCGCTGGATCGCCTCCACCTCGGCGATCACCGGCCTGGACTCGAGGAAATCGCGGACGCCGCGCCCGCTCGTCCTGCCGGCCAGCGTTCGTGTGATTTCTTCGCTCTCGGCATGCACGGCAACCGGGACACCAAGCCGCGCCGCCTCACGCATCCCCTCGATCAGCGTCACGTCGTCGGCGCGCGGAAATTCGGGCAGGCCGGAGTTGGACATGAACGCCTTGAAGCCGACGACGCCGCGCCCGGCGAGTCCGGCCATGGCGCCGACGCCGCCCGGGATCAGGCCGCCCCAGAGCGCGAAGTCGGCAATCGACGCGGCGGCGAGCGCCCGCTGCTTGTCGTCGAACGCCTCCACCGTCACGGTGCACGGCGTGGAGTTGAGCGGCATGTCGAAGAACGTCGTGCCGCCGCCGGCGGCCAGCGCGCGGCTGCCGGTTGCCGCGCCTTCCCACTCGGTGCGCCCGGGTTCGTTGAAGTGCAGGTGCGCATCGATCAACCCCGGAAGTACGAGGAGACCGCTGGCGTCGATCTCTGCGCGGCCGCCCGGAAGTTGCGGTCCGACGGCGGCGATGCGGCCGTCTTCGATGGCGAGGTCCGCGGGCGCGGCGGCCTCCCCGGTCACGACTGTGCCGCCGCGGATCACGAGATCAGCCACCGCTGCTCTCCGCGAGCGCGTCGAGGAAAAGAGCGCCGGCGGCGAGCGCCGCCGCGGCATCCTCCTCGTGAACCGCTTCGTCCGGGTGGTGGCTGATGCCGCGCGGGCTGCGAACAAAGAGCATGGCCGCCGGCATGCAGGCCGCGACCACCATCGCATCGTGGCCCGCGCCGCTGCTGATGCGCCGCACCGGCATGCCAGCCGCCGCGATCGAGCGCTCGAGCAGCGCCGTGAGATGGGGGTCCATCGGTACCGCCGGCTGATCGAGCCGCGTCTCGAAGGTGGCCGCGAGCGATCGCCGCGCGGCAATCTCCCCGGCGCGCGCCGTGAAGCGGTCGACCGCCGCGTGCCGGGTGTCGTCGTCGGCATGACGGACGTCGAGCGTGGCGCGACAGCGTCCGGCGATGACGTTGACGGCGCCGGGCACGGCGTCCACGCGTCCGACCGTGGCCACCAGGCCGGCGGTCGCGAGCGCGTCGGCCTCGACGGCGACGATCCACTCGGCGGCGCCGGTCACCGCATCGCGCCGCGCGTCCATCGGCGTCGTGCCGGCATGATTGGCCGCGCCGGCAAAGGTGACCTCGAGACGGCTCTGCCCGACGATCGCGTCTACCGCCGCCAGCGGAGCGTTCTGATTGTCGAGCACCGGGCCCTGCTCGATGTGAAACTCGAGATAGCCGAGGCTGCCTGCCGGCGCACGGGCGTCGTCGAGGGTCGCCGGGTCGAGGCCGTAGGTCCGGATGGCGTCGTCGACCCGCGCGCCCGCCGCGTCGGTGCGCGCCAGGTGCGTGGCGCCGAGCGATCCGGCAAGCGCCAGGCTGCCGATGAACGGCATGCCGAAGCGCACGCCCTCTTCCTCCGAGAACCCGATCGCTTCGATCGCGAATGGATACCGGCGGCCGGCCAGCCCCTCGATCAACGCGATCGCCAGCATGACGCCGAGGACGCCGTCGAAGGCGCCGGCGTTCGGCACGGTGTCGAGATGCGAGCCGATGAACAGGCGCCGGGTGTCGCTCGCCGCGGCCCGGCCACGCCGGGCCGGGTCGGCATCGTAGACGCCGCGAATGTTTCCGGCAGCATCGATCCGGACTGCCATGCCCGCCTGACGCATCCATCGGCTGACGCGCTCGTGCACGTCGCGCATCGGCGCCGAGAGAAACGTGCGCGTCGTGACGTCGGGCGCCTCGGAGCAGGCGGCAAGCTCGCGGCACCGGCGCAGCGCCTCGCGCGCGTGCGCGCGGCACGATTCAGGGGTGGCGGCGATCACGATCCGCGATACGTGGTGTAGCCGTACGGCGAGAGCAGCAGCGGCACGTGGTAGTTGGCCGTCGGATCGTTGATGCCGAAGCGGACGACGATGTCGCCGAGGAAGGGAGGGGAGGCGAGCGCAGCATCGGCGCGGCGGAAATAGTCGGTGGTGCGGAAGGTGAGCTCGTAGATCCCCTTGTCGAGCCGGTCGCCGGCGAGGAGCGGTGCCGCGGTGCGGCCGTCGGCGTTGGTCACCGTGGTGGCCAGCGCCCGGCGGACGCCGCCGTCCAGCAGGTGCAGCTCGATGATGATGCCCTGCGCGGGAACGCCGCGCGTCGTATCGAGCACGTGGGTCGAGAGACGAGCCATCGACGGACCTTGCGTCAGCGCCTCAGTCGCAGGCCGAGGCAGCCATACGGCGGCCGGGCGTCGGTATACACACCGAGCTCGGCGCCGCGTTCGGCGATCGTATCCCACGTGCGGTTGTTCGCTTCCAGGTGGATCTCGGCAATAGGCGGGATGGCGGCGAGTGCTTCCGTGCCCATGCGATAGATGACCTGTTGAATGCTGCCCGACTCGAACGAGGCGAAGACGTCGCGGATGAGTCGCCGCATCCGTGCGGTCACGCGGCCGTCGTTGAAGGCAGCGCCGGGCTCGGTGTAGGTCCACTCGACGTCGAGCCACATGTGAAGCGGACGATCGGCAAGGTCGGGCAGCGTGGTGTATTCGTCACGCACGAATCCCTTGAAGGCGCTGCCGCGCAACCGCAGGAGCCGGTATCCGCGCAGCCCCGCCGTCGCTTCGCGAATGCCACCGCGATCGATTTCGAGCCGCGCCGTCGCGCGCTCCGGTCCTGCCGGAGTGAAGGCGACCGGCTGCTGCGGATTGGCGATCGCGCCGTAGGGAATTTCGTCGGCGGAGAGCTGGACGCCCTCGACCTGCGGATATTTCGCCAGGAACGTCTCGGCCAGGAACCGGCAGTAGCCCTCGAGATCATCACCGGCGAAATTCATCGTCTCGCGCTGGATGAAGTTCTTCATCGAGTCGGTGGCGATGAGTCCGGTGTTGTCGCCGGTCGTGTACGTCGGCCAGAAGGCGCTGCCGTATACCAGCATCAGCACGTTGGCGCCGAAGACGCGCGCCTGGTCCGCGGCAGCGGTGCCGTCGCGACGCAGGCGGTACGCGCTCACATCTCCCTTGCCGTAGTAGCTCTGCTTCCAGCCGGTCGCGAAATGTTCCACGGGGTACTCCGGTCCGGTATGCCTCCGGACATCACGGCACGATCCGGCGTCCCGGATCGCACCAGTTCGCGTCACACGCCGTCGCTGGTGCTATGCGCCCACGACGTCGCCCAGCCTGAAGCCGGCGATGCGGTAGACCTGCCGCAGCGCCTCCTCGAATTCCTCCGGCGGCGCTGCGCCGAGGCGCCGCTCGAGCGCCGCGAGGATATCGTGCTTCGTGCTTCCCTTCACCGCATAGAGAAACGGAAACCCGAACTTCTCGCGGTAGGCCGTGTTCAGCCGGTGCAGCCGCTCGAACTCCTCGGCGCTCAGACGGTCCAGTCCGGCACCTGACTGCTCGCCGGTTGACGCCTCGCTCATGCGTGCGCGGGTCCCGAGATCGGGGTGGGCGCGGAGCAGCGCGAGTTGCTCGTCATGGGCGGCGGCCGCGACCACGTCGCGCATCGCCGCGTGGAGCCGATCGAGCGAGCCGAAAGGACGCGCCGGGCAGGCGCGCTCGGCGACCCACGGCGAGTGCTCGAACACCCAGCCGACGGCGTCGACGAAGCGGCCGCAGTCGCAGGCATCGAGCTGCTCGATCGTCATCGCATCATGCCGCCGGCATCCGCGGCCGGCTCGTCAAGACGATGAACGACGGCGCCGCCGATGCGCACCTCGTGGACGCAGTCGGCATCGGCCAGCGTGAAGATCGCGGCGAGCACTTCGTCTGTCGTGCCGGCGCGTTCGAGTACGGCGGCGAGCGGGCTGTGTTCGGGGGCCCGGAGATAGACGAAGTCCGCCGACTTGCCGGCCTGGAGGTCGCCGGTCTCGTCCTGCAGTCCGAGCGCAATCGCCCCGGCGGCGGTGGACAGATACAGCAGGTGCGCAGGATCGAGCGAGACCCCGTCGGGGGCAACGCGCTGCATCAGGTACGCCTGCAGCGCCTCTTTGATCATGCCGAAGCCGATGCCGCCGCCGACGTCGGTGCCGAGCGAGCAGTGCACCCGGGCGTCGAGATGGCGCCGCAGCGGGAAGATGCCGCTGCCGAGGGCGGCATTGCTGCACGGGCAGTGGGCGACGGACGTTCGCGTCGCCGCCAGACGCTCGAGCTCGCCGGCGGTCGGGTGGACGTCGTGCGCGAACACGGAATGGCGTCCGGTGAGCGCGAAACGATCGTAGATGTCGACGTAGTCGCGCGACCAGGGAAACGCGGCGCGGCAGGCGGCTATCTCACCCGGGTTCTCGTTCACGTGCGTCTGCAGGCGTAGCCCGTCGTGTTCGCGCAACAGCGTCTGACAGACGTCGAGCATCGCTTCGGAGGTCGACAGCGCGAAGCGCGGCGTGACGGCGTAAAGCAGCCGGCCGCGGCGATGGAAGCGATCGATCAGCTCGCCGCACTGCTGATACGCCGCCTCCGGCGCCTGGTGCAGCTCGGGACGAAGCTCGCGGTCCGACAGCACGAGCCCGCTGACCACGCGCAGTCCGGTCGCGGCCGCCGCCTCGAAGAGCGCCGCCGTCGCCGCGCTGAAATGGGCCCCGAAGACCAGCGCCGTGGTCGTGCCGTGCGCGGCAAGGGCGCCGACGAAGCGGCGGGCGATTCGTGTGGCGTGGGCGACGTCCGCCATCCGGGCTTCTTCCGGCAGCGCGACCTGTGCCAGCCAGTCGAGCAGCGTGCGCCCGAGTCCGCCGATGATGCGAAGCTGCGGGAAGTGGATGTGGGTGTCGATGAATCCGGGAAGCAGGCAGCCGCCGCGATAGTCGAGCGTGCGGGCGCCGGGATCGATGCCGCGCACGTCCGCATAGGCGCCGCTGGCGACGATGCGGCCGCCGCGAATCAGCAGTCCGCCGTCCTCATGCGCCACCAGCGCGTCCGCCGCGCGGAACGGATCGGCGGGCGTATGGAAGATCGGCGCCCGGATTAATTCTGTAAGGGGGTCGGGAGTCATTTGTCGAGGACAGCTCTCCGATTGTCTTCGAAAAATGACTCCCGACCCCCTTACGAAACTGAGATCGGACGGCTGGTGCGGGCGCGCTGGATGGCGAAGAACACACGCTCCGGCGTCGCCGGACTGGCAAGCTCGACGACGCCACCGTCGCCGAACGCGGCGATGGCGTCGCGGATCGCCTCGCGCACCGAGATCGCCAGCATCAGCGGTGGCTCGCCGACGGCTTTGCTTCCCATGACCACCCCGGGCTGCGCCGCGTGCTCGAGGAAGCTGACGTTGAAGATCTCGGGCACCTCGGACCAGGACGGCAGCTTGTAGGTCGACGCCCCCGCGGTGGCGAGCCGTCCCTTGTCGTCCCAGATCAACTCCTCCAGCGTGAGCCAGCCGACCCCCTGGATGAACCCGCCTTCGATCTGCCCGCGATCGATGATCGGCGAGATCGTGTCGCCGACGTCCTCGAGGATGTCGGTGCGGAGCAGCCGGTACTGCCCGGCGAAGCCGTCGACTTCGACCTCCGACACCGCCGCGCCGTAGACGAAGTAATGGAACGGCCGGCCGCGGCCGGTGGCCGGATCGAAGTAGATGCCGGGCGTCCGGTAATACCCTTGCGCGAACAACGCGACGCGCTGCCGGTAGGCGGCTTCGCACAGCTCGGCAAACGTCAGCGTGCGGGCGCCGGGTGCCGGACCGCCCTCGAGCGCATTGGACGCCGCCGCCCAGACCACGTTGGCCTCGATGCGCACGGCAGCTGCGTCGCACTCGAGCAGCGCCGCCGCCACCGGGGCGAGCCGGTCCCGGAGTTGCGCGCACGCATCAGCCACCGCCGCGCCGTTGAGATCGGTGCCGGCGGATGCCGCCGTCGCCGACGTGTTCGGCACCTTGTCGGTCCGCGTCGGCATCAGGCGTACATTCTCGAGCGTGACGCCAAGCCCGTCGGCCGCGATCTGCCCGACCTTGGTGAACAGCCCCTGGCCCATCTCGGTGCCGCCGTGATTCACCTGCACGCTGCCGTCGCGATAGACGAGCACCAGCGCGCCGCCCTGGTTGAAGAAGGTGGCGGTGAACGAGATGCCGAACTTGACCGGCGTGATGGCGAGCCCGCGCTTGACGTGGACGCTGGCGGCGTTGAATCGATCCACCTCGCGCCGGCGGCTGTCGAACGCGCTCCGCTCCTTCACCGTCGTCCAGATGAGGCCGAGCCGCTCGGCGCCGTCGACGCGCTGCCCGTAGTGCGTCGTGTCGTCGGGCCGGTAGAGATTGCGCTCGCGGACGACGTCGGCGGCGATCGACAGACGCCGGGCGGCTGCCGACAGGATGTCTTCGATGACGACCATCGCCTGCGGCCCGCCGAAGCCGCGGAACGCCGTCTGCGAGGTCTTGTGCGTGCGGCACACGCGGCCGGTGACGTCGACCGCCGGCAGCCGGTAGGCGTTGTCGCAGTGGAAGAGCGATCGCCACATGATCGGCTCGGACAGATCCAGGCTCCAGCCGCCGTCGGAAAACAGATCGAGTCGCACGCCGGCGAGGCGCCCGTCGCCGGACAGGCCGGCGGTGTAGCGCGCGAAATACGGATGCCGCTTGCCGGTCAGCGCCATGTCCAGGATGCGCGGCAGCCGCACCCGCACCGGCCGTCCGGTCTTCCATGCGCCGAGCGCCGCGATCGCCGCCCAGGTGTTGGCCTGCACTTCCTTGCCGCCGAACGCCCCGCCCATGCGCAGGCATTCGACGGCAACGCGGTGCCGCGCGAGCCCGAGTACGCGGGCGACGACGTCCTGTGTTTCGGACGGGTGCTGGGTCGACGACTCGACGACGACGCCGCCGGTCTCATCGATCCAGGCGACGGCGGCCTGCGTCTCCAGGTAGAAATGCTCCTGGCCGCCGATGGTGAGCTCGCCGCTCAGGCGCAACGCGCTGGTCTCGATCGCCGACAGATCGCCGTTGGCGATTCGCAGCGGACCGGTCAGATAGCTGTCGGCGGCAATCGCGTCGGCGATGGTGAGGATCGCCGGCAGCGGCTCGTAGTCCGAGACGACGCGCGCGGCTCCGCGCTGCGCCGATTCGAGCGTCTCGCCGAGCACCCAGGCGATCGGCTGCTGGTGGAACAGCACCTCGTGCGGAAACAGCGGCTCGTCGTGACGAGTCGGCCCGGTGTCGCCCTCGCCCGGCACGTCGCTCGCCGTCAACACGGTGAGCACACCCCGCTCCGCGCGCGCGGCGGCGGTGTCGAGGCGGGTGACCAGCGCGTGCGCGTGCGGGGCGAGCACCGGCCATGCGTGCAGCAGCCGGGGGAACCGGCCGAGCAGGTCGTCGGTGTAAAGCGCGTCGCCGGTCACGTGCCCGCGCGCGCTCTCGTGCGGCAGCGCCCGTCCGCTGATCATGCCAGCCTCATTGCGGCCGCTCCCACCAGAATTTCTCGACCAGCCGCTTCGACACTTCGAGACGGTACTCGCGCGAGCCGCGGTGATCGCTCAGCGGTGCCAGCGTGCGGTCGAGTACGCCCTGCACCCGTTCGACGGCGGCCTCGTTCCAGAACTCGCCGAGGACCGCGGATTCGGCCGGCGCCACCCTGATCGGCGTCGCCGCCACGCCGCCGAAGGCAAACGCCGCGCGCGTCACCCGCCCGCTGCGATCGCGGTCGAGGGCCATCGCCGCTGCCACGGTGCTGATGTCGTCGAGGCGCCGCTTCGTGACCTTGTAGAAGCGGAGGAACTGCGGCAGCGGCCGCGGGATCTCGATGGCGGTGAGGATCTCGCCGGCGCCGAGCTGCGTTCGGCGATACGCGGTGAAGAACGCCGACAGCGGCACCCGCCGCCGGCCGTTCGATCCGGCGATTTCCACGGCCGCGTCGAGCGCCAGCAGCAGCGGCGCGGCGTCGCCAATCGGCGACGCCGTGGCCAGATTGCCGCCCAGCGTCGCGCGATTGCGGATCGGCGGCGACGCGAACAGCGTGAGCCACTCGTGCAGCGCCTCCGGCGCGTCGCGCCAGCGCAGCCCGATGTCGGTCAGCGGCAGCGCCGCGCCGATGCGCACCGTCTCGCGCGAGTCGGAGAACTCGCGCAGGTCGGCGATGCCGTCGAGGGTGACCAGATGCGGCCATCGCCGCCCGTGCAGGTTCGCTTCGACGCCGGCGTCCGAGCCGCCGGCGACGATCTTGGCATCCGGATCGCGGCGGAGGATGTCGAGGCATTCATCGACCGAGCCGGGCCGTGAACAGAGCGCGGTGGCGACCGGCGTCGACTCCGGGGCGGGACGGGCCAGGCGATCGAGCAGCGCCCCTGGCGGCGGCGCCCCAAGCGACAGCGCCGCATCGCGAATCGGCCGGTAGCCGGTGCAGCGGCACAGATTGCCGGCAAGCGCGAGCGGGTCGCAGGCACCGGCGCGACCGGGGCGATACTGCTCGGCGAACAGGCTCATCACGAACCCCGGCGTGCAGTAGCCGCACTGCGACCCGCCGGCCGCGGCCATCGCCTTCTGCGCGTCGGCGAGCTCGCCGCCAGAGGCGAGCGACTCGACGGTGTAGACCTCGTAACCGGTGGCGGCGGCTGCAAACAGCAGGCAGCTGTTGACCGCGCGATAGGCGGTGCGGCCGTCGGCCTCGCCGACCATCACCACGGTGCAGGCGCCGCATTCGCCCTCGGCGCACCCTTCCTTCGCGCCGGTCAGGCCCCGTCCGCGCAGGCAGTCGAGCAGCGTCGTCTGCGCGGAGTCGACGTCGACGCGCACCGCCTCGCCGTTGAGGACGAACGCCAGTACCATGAGGAACCGCGATCGATTTTACGCCATCGGAAAATCGGGCCGGTTCCCTGTGATGAAATCACTGGCTGCTCCAGACGTCGTCGACGAGCTCATCGCCCGCGTCCGCCGGCTCGGCCCGGCGAGCGAGCGCCGCTGGGGGACGATGAGCGTGAACGAGATGCTCTGTCACGTCGCCGACTCGTATCGGGGCCTGCTCGGCGAACATGCGATCGCGCCCGCCGACACGGTGATGATGCGGACCCTGGGACGCTGGATCGCCCTGCACACCAACCTGGCGTGGCCGAAGGGGATCAAGACGCGGCCGGAAGTCGACCCGCGCCGGCAGGGGACGAAGCCGGGGGAGTTCGAGCGCGATCGCGAGGCGGTCGTCGCGCTGATCCGGCGCTTTGCCGCCGCCGACGCGCGCTACGCGCCGCATCCGATGTTCGGCCGCCTGTCACGTCAGGAATGCCTCACCTGGGGCTACCGCCACCCCGACCATCACCTGCGGCAGTTCGGCGTGTGACGCGCGCATCGTGTTCGTTCGCGCTTCGGCGTTCGGCGTTCGCGGTTCCGCCTTCGCACACTGCTGGCCCCCCGAACCTCGAACCCCGAACCGAACCTGAACCCGGACCCGGCACGCAGAACACAGAAGCACGAACCTACGCGTCGGCGCCGTCGATGGCCGGCGCTGTCGCCTCGGCCTCGATCGGGACGACGCTGACGCCGACGAAGAGCTGGTGCTCGGCGCCGCCGAGCAGCACGCCGCGCAGCGGGCTGACGTCGGCGTAGTCGCGGCCCCAGGCGAGCGTGACATGGCGCTCGCCGACGATCACGTTGTTGGTGGCGTCGAGATCGACCCAGCCGCCGCGCGGACAGTACACCGACACCCACGCGTGCGAGGCGTCGGCGCCGATCAGGCGGGGCTGGCCGGGCGGCGGATCGGTGAGCAGGTAGCCGCTCACGTAGCGGGCCGCCAGACCGAGCGAGCGCAGGCAGGAAATCTGGAAGTGCGCGAAGTCCTGGCACACGCCGCGGCGCTCCGCGAGCACGCGCACGAGCGGCGTGGTCAGCGTGGTCGCCGAGGGATCGAAGCGGAACTCGCGGTGGATGCGTTCCATCAGGTCAGTCGCCCCGGCGAGCAGCGTGCGGTCCTCGGGGAACGACTCGCGAGCATAGTCCTGCATCTGCGCCGTCAGCGGCACGTAGGGGGACGCGTGGACGAACTGGGCAACGTCCGGCGCCACCGCTCCCGCCGCGAAGGCGCGCTGCGCCTCGCGCCAGCTCCAGCTGCGCGCCGCGTCCACCGGCTCGGGCGCGGTGATCTCGCACACGCTGTGAGCCGAGACGCGCAGCTCGAGGTGCGGCTGCAGCAGCTCGAAGTGGTCGACCTGATTGCCGAAGTAGTCGACGCGCTGGGCGACGCGCGCGGGCGTGGGATCGATCGACAGGCGATTGGCCAGCACGCGCTGCCGCGGCAGTTCGCGCGGCCGCAGGTAGCTCACGTGCTGTGACGTCGCCACGGTGGCGCCGTAGACGTAGCGGGTCTCGTGCTCGATTCGATAACGCGCGGTCACGCGTTCCTATGATAGCCGCCGCCGCTCGCCCCGCCGCGGCGCTTACAACAGCGTCGCCCGGCTCGCCTCGTAGACGTGGCTGAAATAGCGCAGCGTCAACGCATCGGACAGCTCCAGGGCGAGCTGCTCGCTGGTGTCGAGGAAATCGCCGATGGCGTCGCCGCTCGGAAACAACTCTCCCGACTGCGGTCGGCCCAGCCGCTGTTTCGCCAGCCGCTCGAGCGCAGCGGCGTGCGCCGCGAGGTCCGCGTGCGGCAGCAGCGGCACGTGCTTCGCGAGCTTGCCCAGCTGGAACGCCGCCGAGCGCGGGTTGCGATGGTCGAACAGCAGCAGATCGGCGACGGCCACCCATTCGGCGCGGCCCATGTAGCGGGCGCGGTAGGTGATGATGCTGTCGGACAGGTCGAGCAGCCACTCGAGCAGCGCCGGATCCTCCGACATGTTCGACGCCTTGACCGCGGCCACCGTCGTCGTCACGTAGAGGACGCGTTCGAGATGGCGCCCCAGGCTCATCAGGCGCCACCCGTCGTCGCGCGTCATGTGGGCCATTTCCAGCCCACCGATGGCGACGAGAAAGAGGATCGCGCGGTCGAGCGCGTCGAGTGCCTCGGACAGGCCGCGGCCGGGTGACGGCTGCGACAGCGATTCGTCGAGTTGATTGAGCACACGCCAGTTGTCGGTCGACAGCCGGTCGCGCACGGTTGCCGCGGCGTGCACCGTGGCGGCCACGTTGAAGGCGAGGCTCGGCGCCGCCTCGGCGTCGTAGAGGCCGGCGATCAGCGCCCGCTGGAAGTCGTGCGGCGGCCAGTCGGCCGAGCCGGTGCCCGGCGGCAGCAGGCCGTGCCGCCGGCAGGTGGCGACAATCGTGCTCGAGCCGCTCGACACCAGCGGGTCGCCCTGGTGGATCCGGGTGAGCACCGCGCGCAGCAGACGCGCGCTGTTCTCGCTGCGCTCGGCGTAGCGGCCCATCCAGAACAGGTGCTCGCCGGCACGGCTCGACACCATGCGCTCGCTGGAGACGACGTCCTCGATGCGCAGCCGGCCCGGCAGCATGGAGAAGCGCTCGACCGGCGACTCCGACAGCACCCACGTGTCCTTGCTGCCGCCGCCGCGCTGCCCGGACACGACCTGCTGTTCGGTGCCGGCAATGCGCGACAGGCCGCCAGGCAGCACGTGATAATCGCCGTCGCCGTCGGCCGTCAGCAGCGTGCGCATCACCAGCGCGCGGCTGGCGGGTGCGCCGTCCTGCCACACCGGCGCGTGCGAGAAGGGGACGTACTCCTCGAGCACGTACTGCTGCGGCGCGGCGCGGATGCGCTCGAGCCACGCGCGCGACAACGCGGCATCGAGGTCCGCGCCGTAGACGGCGCCCTTGCGATCCGGGAAGGTTCCCTTGATCACCACGTCCGACAGGCGCGCGAGCGCCGCGTCGGCAGCCGTGTCGCCGCACCACCATGATTCCGGCAGCGGCATCGCCAGCGGCTCGCCAAGCAGGTAGGCGCAGATCGCGGGCAAGAAGGCGCCAAGCGCCGGCGACTCGAGGACGCTCGTGCCGAAGGCGTTGGCGACCATCACCCGGCCGGCGCGCCATGCCTGCACCAGGCCGGCAACGCCGATCGTCGAGTCGTCGCGAAACTCGAGCGGATCGCAGTAGTCGTCGTCGAGCCGCCGCAGGACGCCGTGCACGGGACGCAGACCGGCGACCGTCTTGAGGAAGACGCGATCGTCGCGCACCGTGAGGTCGGCGCCCTCGGCGAGCGTGAACCCGAGATAGCGCGACAGGTACGCGTGCTCGAAGTAGGTCTCGCTGTACGGACCCGGTGTCAGCAGGACGATCTGGGGCGAGCCGGTCTCGCGCGGCGAGCCCTGCAGCAGTCCTTCCTGCATGGCGCGGAAGAACGGCGCCAGCCGTGACACGTGCTGCTCGCGGAACGCATCGGGAAACAGCCGCCCGATGGTGAGGCGGTTCTCGAGCGCGTAACCCGCTCCCGACGGCGCCTGCGCGCGGATCGCCATCACCCGCCAGGCCCCGTCCGGCGCACGTCCGAGATCGAAGCCGACCTGCTGCAGGTAAACCCCGGACGGCGGACGCACGCCGTGGCACGCCCGCAGAAAACCGGGATGGCCGAAGACGAGCGCCGGCGGCACCAGGCCGTCACGCAGCAGTCGTTGATCGCCGTAGAGATCGCGTGCGATCGCCTCGAGCAGGCGGGCCAGCTGCCGCAGTGCCGGGACGAGATCGCGCCACTCGGCCGCCGGGACGATGTGCGGGAAGACGTCGAGGGCCCAGGCACGCGGGGGGCCGCCCTCGGCGTAGACGTTGTAGGTAACGCCGTTCTCGTGCAGCTGGCGCGCGACATGGCGCGCCGCGTTCGTCAGCTCGGCGGCCTCGAGGCTGCCGGCGTGCGCGAAAAAGGCCCGCCAGTGCGGGCGGAGCGAACCGTCGGCGTCGCGCAGCTCGTCGTAGTGCCCGGCCGGCACGCGATAACCGCGCACGAGCGCCGGCGAGGGCGCGACACCTCCGGCCGTTTGCGCGTGAGGATCGGGCATGTCAATCGGAAACGGCGCGGACCGGCGGTCGCGCTCCGTCGAGGGTAACACGGCGGCCGCGGCGGGCCGCGGCGCCGCGGCCATCACACCCCGGCCCGGCGAAGGTCCAGGGTGTAGGGAAACTCCAGGCTCCGCGCGGCGGGCGCGACGCGCATCCGTCCGGGCGTGTGGCCGAGCGTCGAGAAGCGGGACAGCCGCCGGCTCTCGGCCTCGTAGCTGTTGACCGGAAACTGGTCGTAGTTGCGTCCGCCGGGATGCATCACGTGATACCGGCATCCGCCGAGCGACCGCTCGAGCCAGGTATCGACGATGTCGAAGGTGAGCGGCGCCTGCACGCGGATGGTCGGATGCAGGCTGGCCGCCGGCTGCCAGGCGCGGTAGCGGACGCCGGCGACGTACTCGCCGTTGCGGCCGGTGGGCTGCATCGGGATCGACTGGCCATTGCAGGTCACGACATAGCGCCCCGGCGTCAGTCCTGATGCCGTCACCTGCAGCCGCTCGACCGACGAGTCCACGTAGCGGACTGTGTTCCCGGCGAAGCCCTCCTCGCCCAGCACGTGCCACGGCTCCAGCGCGTGACGCAGGGTCAGCTCGATGCCGCGCGCCGCCACCTGTCCGTACTGCGGGAAGCGGAACTCCATGTGCGGCGCGAACCACCCGGGCGCGATGGCGTAGCCGGCGCCCGACAATTCCTCGAGCACATCCTCGAAGTCGAGCTGAACGAAGAACGGCAGCATGAAGCGGTCGTGAAGCTCGGTGCCCCAGCGCGTCAGCTCCCGCTCGTAGGGCTCGCGCCAGAAGCGCGCGATCAACGCGCGCAGCAGCAGCTGCTGCGCCAGGCTCATGCGCGCGTGCGGCGGCATCTCGAAGGCCCGCATCTCCAGCAGCCCGCGCCGCCCGCTGAGGCCATCCGGCGAATAGAGCTTGTCGATGCAGAACTCGGCGCGATGGGTGTTGCCGGTGACGTCGGTGAGCAGATGGCGGAAGGCGCGATCGACGAGCCACGGCGGGGCGGTGCGATCGCCCCCCGGCAGCTGCGCGAAGGCGACTTCCAGCTCGTAGATGCTGTCATGGCGCGCTTCGTCGACGCGCGGCGCCTGGCTGGTCGGGCCGATGAACAGGCCCGAGAGCAGGTAGGACAGCGACGGATGGTTGTGCCAGTAGGCGACCAGGCTGCGCAGCAGATCGGGACGGCGCAGGAACGGGCTGTCGGCCGGCGTGGTACCGCCGAGCACGAAGTGGTTGCCGCCGCCGGTGCCGACATGGCGGCCGTCGAGCATGAACTTGTCGGTGGTCAGGCCGGTCTGATGCGCCTCTTCGTACAGCGTGGTGGTCTGCTCGACGAGATCGTCCCAGCTCGAAGCCGGCTGGATGTTGACTTCGATCACGCCGGGGTCGGGCGTGATCTGAAAGTGCTCGAGCCGTGGATCGGCGGGCGGGGCATAGCCCTCGAGCAGTACCGGGATCGCGAGTTCGGCGGCGGTGCACTCGACCGCCTGAACGAGCGCGAGGTAGTGCTCGAGCGCGCCGAGCGGCGGCATGAACAGGTAGAGGACGCCGTTGCGCGTCTCGGCGCAGAGCGCGGTGCGAACCACCGATGCCGCCGATTCGCCGTGCTCAGGCGCGCGGCCGGTCGCGTCCTGGTGCAGCGCCGGCGACGGTTGCCGCACGCGATCGATCGAGGCCAGCGGCGGACGCGGCTCGAGCGGGTCGTACTCGCGAAGGTAGGGATAGTCGGTCTCGGTGACCCACGGCAGCGAATCGAGCGGCAGCCGGTATCCCATCGGCGAGTCGCCGGGCATCAGGTACATCCGCTCGCTGCGCAGGAACCACGGGCCGGTCCGCCAGGGAGCGTCGAGGCGGCCGCCGAGGTAATCCGGCGTGGCCGCTGCGGCAAGCGGCAACGCATAGCCGACGACTGTCTGCAGTCCCTGATCGAAGATGCGTCGCAGCCGCTCGCGCTCGAGCTCGTCGTCGAGACGCGAGTCGAACGGGTCGACGTTGGCCGGCAGCTGCCGTTCGCGCCACAGGTAATACCAGGTGTCTTCGTAGCCGGCGCGGATGTCCTCGGCGCTCACGCCGATGCGCGTGGCGACGGCGTGGAGGAACTGCTCCGCCTGCGGAGCGCCGACCGGATACTGGCGGCGCTCGTCGGCAACGAGCGAGACGTCGCGCCACACCGGCTCGCCGTCGCGGCGCCAGTAGCAGCCAAGCGCCCAGCGCGGCAGCGGCTCGCCCGGGTACCACTTTCCCTGGCCGAAGTGCACGAATCCCGAGGCGCCGTAATGCTGGCGCAGGCGCCACAGCAGTTCGGCTGCCTTCAGCCGCTTGGTGGGGCCGAGCGCCTGCGTATTCCATTCCGCACCGTCGCGATCGGCGGCCGAGACGAACGTCGGCTCGCCGCCCATCGTGAGACGCACGTCCTGCGCCTGCAGCGCTTCGTCGACGCGATGCCCGAGCGCGACGATCCCGGACCACTGCGGATCGGTATACGGCCTGGTGACGCGCGGTGACTCGTAGACCCGCGCGATCTCCATCGTGTGCTCGAAGGTGACCTCGCATTCGTCCACCGCGCCGGTGACCGGCGCGGCGCTCGACGGCTCGGGCGTGCACGACAGCGGGATATGTCCCTCGCCGGCAAGCAGGCCCGACGTCGGGTCGAGCCCGATCCAGCCGGCGCCCGGCAGGTAGACCTCGCACCAGGCGTGAAGGTCGGTGAAATCGGCGCCGGGGCCCGAGGGACCGTCGATCGCCTTGACGTCGGGCACGAGTTGAACGAGGTAGCCGGAGACGAAGCGCGCGGCGAAGCCGAGATGCCGCAGCAGCTGCACCAGCAACCAGGTGGAATCGCGGCAGGAGCCGCGGCCGAGCTCGAGCGTTTGTTCGGGCGACTGCACGCCCGGCTCCATCCGGATCACATAGCCGACGTCGGCCCGCAACTTGCGATTGAGCTCGACGAGGAAGTCGACGGTGCGTTGCGGCTGGCGGTCGATGGCGCCGAGATAGGCGGCAAAGCGCGGCGTCAGCGGCTGTGCGTGGAGAAACGGCTGCAGCTCGCCCAGCTGCCACGCTTCGTAGGCGAAGGGGAAATGTTCCGCGTGCGGTTCAAGAAAGAAGTCGAACGGGTTGTACACCGCCATCTCGGCCAGCAGGTCCACCTCGAGGCGGAACTCGCCGACCGGGTCGGGAAACGTCAGGCGGGCCACGTAGTTGCTCTGCGGATCCTGCTGCCAGTTGATGAAGTGGCCGCGCGGCTGCACGTCGAGCGAGTAGGAAAGGACCGTCGTGCGGCAGTGCGGCGCCGGACGCAGGCGAACCAGCTGCGGCGACAGGTGGACCTGACGGTCGTAGCGGTAATGGGTGACGTGGCGGAGCGCAACGTGAATGGGCACGCGTCTATCATGCGGGAGCTCAAGGGCGCCGTGCTCCGACGAATTTGTCGGCAAGTTTGATCGGTCGGAACGCGCGCGATGAAAATCTTCCACTGCGATCACTGCGATCAGCTGGTCTTCTTCGAGAACACGAAGTGCCTGCACTGCGGCCATCTGCTGGCCTTCCTTCCGGATCTGATGGAAATCGGTTCGCTCGAACCGGACGGCGCCGACCAGTGGGTCTCGCCGCTTCCGGCCGCCAGCGGCCGCCGTTACCGGCTGTGCGCGAACTATCAGGACGCGCAAGTCTGCAACTGGACGGTCGCGGCTGACGATCCGCAGCCGCTCTGCCTCTCGTGCCGGCTGACACGCGTCATCCCCGATCTCTCAGTCGCCGGGCACAAGGAAGCGTGGTACCGCCTCGAGCTGGCGAAGCGGCGGTTGATGTACACGTTGTTCAGCCTCGGGCTGCCGGTCGTGCCGAAGAGTGAGGACGAGCGCGGCATCGCCTTCGAGTTCAAGGCCGATGGCGCCGAGGACGAGGCGCCGGTTCTGACCGGACACGCCGACGGCGTGATCACCATCAACGTGGCGGAGGCCGACGACGCCGAGCGCGAACGCCGGCGGCGGGAACTGGGCGAGCCGTATCGCACCCTGCTCGGTCACGTGCGCCACGAGATCGGCCACTACTACTGGGACCGCCTGATTGCCGGCGGCGAGTCGGTGGACGGCTTCCGTGCGCTCTTCGGCGACGAGCGTCAGGACTATGCCGAAGCGCTGCGGCACCACTACGCGAACGGACCGGCGGCCGACTGGCAGGAACGCCACGTGACCGCCTACGCCAGCGTGCACCCATGGGAGGACTGGGCGGAGACCTGGGCGCACTACCACCACATGACCGACTCGCTCGAGACGGCAGCCGCGTGCGGCCTCTCGCTTCGTCCGCGTCAACCCGGCGAGCCTTCGCTGGCCAAGGTGCCGGCGTCAGCCGGGACCGCGTCAGGTCCCTTCGATCGCCTGATCGACAGCTGGTATCCGCTGACCTACGTGCTCAACAACCTGAATCGCGCGGTCGGTGTGCCCGATGGCTACCCGTTCGTGCTGCCGGGGCCTGCGGTCGACAAGCTGCGCTTCGTGCACGACGTCATCGTTGCCAACCGTCGCCCGGCGGCGGCAGCGGCGGAGCGCGCCGCCCTCTGAGGGCTTCGAAGCCGCCCGATCGTCCGGTCATAATCGTGTCCGGTGCCGTATTTCCTCGCTCTGCTCTCCGCAGCTCTCTACGGCAGCGCTGACTTCATCGGTGGGCTGACCGCCCGGCGGACCAACACGATGGCCGCTGTCGTCGTGTCCCAGTTCGCCGGTCTGGTGCTGCTCGTGCTGATGCTGCCGCTGCTGCCGGCGGCGGCGCCGACGCGGGCCGACATGCTCTGGGGCGGCGCCGCGGGTCTCGCCGGCGGGACCGGTGTCGCGCTGCTCTACCGGGCGCTGGCCGTCGGTATCATGGCCATCGTCGCGCCGATCACGGCCGTGTGCGCCGTCGCGATCCCGGTGCTGACGGCGATCGCGTTCGGCGAACGGCCGCCCGCGGCTGCGCTGGCGGGCATCGGGCTGGCGGTCGCCGCGATCGTGCTGGTGAGCCAGGCGCCGCATCAACCGGCGGCGGCGGCGGTGCCCGCGACTGCCGGCGTGCCGCTGGCGCTGCTGTCGGGCGTCGCTATCGGACTGTTCTTTCTGTGGCTGGCACAGGCCCGGCCGGCGGCCGGACTGTGGCCGCTGGTCAGTGCGCGGTCTGCTTCGGTGGCGTTGTTCGGTGCCGGCGCCGTCGTCAGCGGACGCTCGCTGCGGATGCCGCGTGGCGTCGCGCTGCTGATCGTGGGCGGCGGCGCGCTCGACATGCTGGCCAACATGCTCTACCTGCTGGCGTCACAGCGCGGCCCGTTGAGCATCATGGTCACGCTGTCGTCGTTGTATCCGGCGAGCACGGTCATGCTGGCGCGGTTCGCGCTCGGCGAGCGTCTCAGCCGCCTGCAGGCCGCCGGGATCGCGTGCGCGTTCGCGGCGGTGGTGCTGATCGTGAGCCGATGAGCGAGGAGGCATGATCGACACGCGGATTTCCGGTGGCCACGACGCTGCGGTCTACGACGCGCGCGTCAGGGAGATCCTCGACGAGTTGGGGATCACCGCGGACTACATCGCGACGCGCGGGCTGCCGCTGCAGCGCGAGGCGGCTCACCTGGTGTCGGTGGGCGCCGACATCTTCGGCCGCGAGCGGCAGCTGGCGCCGGCTGCCGCGACCCGCTGGGTCGAAATGCAGTCGGCCGCGGCCGACGACGGCGTGTCGGTGCTCCTGGTGTCGGCCTTCCGCAGCGTCTTCGATCAGCGCCGGGTGTTCGTCCGCAAGATCAACGACGGGCGGCCGCTCGACGAGATCCTCCGCTTCAGCGCGCCTCCCGGCTACAGCGAACATCACAACGGCTGCGCGGTCGACATCGCGACACCGGGATCGCGGCCGCTGACGGAGGCGTTCGAGCGGACGGCGGCATTCGCCTGGCTGCGCGACGAGGCGTCGCGCTTCGGCTTTTTTCTCAGCTATCCACCCGGTAATCGCTACGGCTTCGCCTACGAGCCGTGGCACTGGGCGCTTGCCGACGATCTGCGGCACACTATAGTGAGCCAACCATGAAGCAGATCGCATTGGCGCTGGCCCTGGCCGCCGGTGGCGGAGCGCACGCGGCGGCGCCGTCGACGCTCGACCAGGTGGCATGGCTGGCAGGATGCTGGGAGCTGACCGACGGCGATCGCCGCGTCGAGGAACAGTGGACGTCGCCGCGCGCCGGAATCATGCTCGGCGTCGGCCGCACCGCCCGCGGCGATCGGCTCGTGGAGTTCGAGTTCGTCGAGTTGCGTGAGCGTGACGGCCGCCTCGAGTACCGGGCGCACCCCTCCGGCCAGGCGCCGGCCCCGTTTCTGTCGGCGCGGGTGAGCGACACGGAAGTGGTGTTCGAGAACCCGGAACACGATTTCCCCCAGCGTGTCGCCTATCGCCGCGACGGCGCCGATCGGCTGCTGGCCTGGATCGAAGGGCGGGCCGGCGGCGAGACCCGCCGTCGTGAGTTTCCCTATCAGCGGGTCGGCTGCGCCGGCGCCGCGGCGGCCACTCAGAGAAGCATCCGATGAACGTGTTACCGAGGCGGGGGATCGCGGCGATCGCCGTGGCCCTGGCGACAGGCCTGCTCGTGCCTTCGTCCGCTCGCGAAGCGCTCATCGCCCAGGCGCCGGCGACGATGACGCTGTCGATCCTCGGCACGAGCGATTTCCACGGCGCGCTGCTGCCGCGTGACGGACGCGGCGGCATCGCCGTGCTGGCGGGCTACATCAACAACCTGCGCGCGGCCCGGGCGCGCGACGGCGGTGCGGTGCTGCTGATCGACGCGGGCGACATGTTCCAGGGGACGCTCGAGTCGAATCTGAGCGAAGGCGCCTCCGTGGTAGCCGCCTACAACACGCTCAGGTACGACGCGGCGGCGATCGGCAACCACGAGTTCGATTTCGGTCCGATCGGGGAAGGGGCACCGGCCGACGCCGACCTGCGCGGCGCGCTCAAGGCACGCGCCGCCGAGGCCCGGTTTCCGTTCCTCGCCGCCAACGTGCTCGACAGCGCCACCGGACAGCCGGTCACCTGGCCGAACGTGCACCCGTCGACGATGATCACGCGCGACGGCGTGCGCATCGGCATCGTCGGGGTGACCTCCGAGAACACGCTGGCGGTGACGGCCGCGGCCAACACCCGCGGTCTCTCGATCGGGCGCATCGTGCCGATCGTCACCGCCGAGGCGACCCGGCTGCGCGGTGCCGGCGCCACGATCGTCGTCCTCGCGGCGCACGCCGGCGGGCGCTGCGAGCAGTTCACCGCTCCGGCCGACCTGACATCGTGCGACCCGAATTCCGAACTGTTCGGGGCGATCCGGGACCTGCCGGCCGGATTGATCGACGCGGTCGTCGCCGGCCACACCCACAACGCCGTCGCGCACGAGGTGCGCGGCGTGCCGATCGTGCAGTCGTACTCCTCGGCGCGGGCGTTCGGGCGGATCGACCTGACCGTCGACAAGGCGAGCGGGCGCGCGGTTGCGCATCGGGTGTTCCCGCCGCATGAGATCTGCCGCGACGAGCAGCCGGTCACCCACACCTGCGATCCATCGCTGCGCGCGATCGAGAAGCGCGAGCCGGTCAGCTACGAAGGGCAGCCGATCGTCGAGGATGCGGCGCTCAGCACCATTGCCGCCGAGGCCGCCCTGCGCGTGGACGCCGTCAAGCGTTCGCCGCTCGGCGTGGTCGCCGACGCCGCCATCCGGCGCGCGCGCGACAGCGAAAGCGCGCTGGGGAACCTGGTCGCCGACTTCATGCGCCTGTCGCTCCAGGGCGCCGACGTCGGCATGACCAACGGCGGCGGGGTGCGCAAGGATCTGCCGGCCGGGGCGCTCACCTACGGCGATCTCTACGAAGTGTTGCCGTTCGACAATCGCCTCGTGAGGCTCTCGCTCACCGGCGCCCAGCTGACGGAGGTGATGGCGACCAACCTGCAGGCGACCAGCCCCATCCTGTCGATCTCGGGCGTGCGGGTGCAGGCCCGCTGTGAGGCCTCCAGGCTCGTCGTCCGGGTGACGCGCGACAGCGGCGCCGCGCTGGCCGACAGCGACCGCATCGTTCTGGCGACCACCGATTTCCTCTTCACCGGCGGCGACAACGTCTTCACCGGCGCCGGCGCGCTGACCGATCTCACCTCCGCCGCCGACAACCGCGACCAGCGCGAAGCCATCGCCGCCAGCCTGCGGGTGCGCGGCGGACGACTCGATCCGGAGCAGTTCCTCAAGACCGACGAGCCGAGATGGAGCTATCCCGGCAGCCGGCCGGTGCGCTGCGGCGCCTGATTCAGGCCGACGGGCAGCGACCGTCTCGGTGTCTTCGCGTTCGCGCGAGGCGCCCCCGGGTCACGGATTTTCACGCGGCTGCCGCCGTTCGCGCAGGCCACTCCGCACCACTCAGGACACGAACGTCAAATCCGGACGCAAACGCTCAAGATGGCGTTCGGTGCGCCGATGACTTACCGGAAGGAAGGCTCGGCCGCACGGCGCGCGGTACTGCGCAGCATCGTGTCCGGCCGGCGAGGGTGACCGCTGTGGCGCAGACGACGTTCGGCCGCGACGGCGAACTGGTGTGGACCATCGACGAGCTCGGGCGGGTCGCGTCGCCTGGCTGCGATCCGGCGGACACGCTCGCCAACATCGTGCACCTGGTGCAGCGGCGGTTCACCGCCGACGCCTGCTCGCTCTATCTCCTCGAGTCCGAGCGCGCCACGCTGGTGCTCACCGCCTCGGTCGGGCTGAATCCTGAGAACGTGGGACGCGCCGGCGTCCGCGTCGGCGACGGCCCCATTGGCGCCGCCGCCGAGAGCCGCACCGCCAACGTCCACCCGTCGTTCGTCGCCGTCCCGGTGATTCACCGCAGCCTGCTCCAGGGTGTGATCGTCATGCAGGCGCGCTCGCCGCGTGTCTTCAACGAGCAGGACGCGCAGCAGCTCGTTGCCGGCGTGCGCCAGCTGGCGCCCTTCATCTGTCAGGCGCGCGCCGAAGTCCGGCGCCTCCTCGAGTGCCGGCTCGTCGAGCGCGCTAAGGCCGATCTGCTCGAGACGCTGGCCGGCGGCATCACCCACGAGCTGAACAACAAGCTGATGCCGATCACCTCGTACGCCGAGCTGATGCTCGAAGAGGCGGGCGACGGTGCCAGCGACGACCTGCGCGAGGGCTGCGAGACGATCCGCGAAAGCGCGTTCGAGGCGGCGCACATCCTCGAACAGCTGGTCCTCATCGCCAACACCCATCCGGTCGAGCACGCCGCCTGCGATCTGACCGCGGCCGTCCGTGAGGCGGTCGCGGCGCTGCAGCCGGAACTCGACACCGCAGGCGTGCGACTGGCCGCCGACATCCATCCGGCGCCGCTGCAGATTGCCGGCCACGAGCCGCACCTGCGGCAGGTCTGCGTCAATCTGATGCGCAACGCGATGGAGGCGATGGGCTCCGCCGCGAACCGCGAGCTGACGCTGCATCTCGAGAAAACGGAAGGCGGCGCGATCCTGACCGTGTCCGATCGCGGCACCGGCATCGCGCCCGACATGCTGCCGCGCATCTTCGACCCCTACTTCACGACGAAGGAGTCGCGCAGCGAAGGCGTCGGCCTCAGCTTCTGCCAGGCCGTCGTCAAGCAGCACGGCGGCGACATCCGGGTGGTGTCGCGGATGGGACAGGGCACCGCGTTTCACGTGACGCTGCCGGTTCGTCCCGGCGTGCGGGTGGCAGTCGAGGAGTCGCCGGCGGCGTCGGTACCGTTCGCACGGTTCGAGTCGCGCCGCGTGCTGGTCATCGACGACGACGAACGGATGCTCGAACTCGTCGCCGTGGTGCTCGAATCGAAGCTGGGATGCCGCGTCGATCGGGCGCGCAACGGCCTCGACGCCCGCTCGGCGCTCGAACATGGCGTCTTCGACCTCGTGCTCTCGGACGTCCACATGCCGCTGATGGACGGCGTCGAGCTGCTCGAATGGATTACCGCCAACCAGCCCAACGTGCTGCGCCGGACGATGTTCATGACCGGCGACGCCATGACGAAGGGGCCGAGCGGCGACATCCAGCGTTCCGGCCGGCCGCTGCTGCGCAAGCCGTTCTCGCTCGACGCGCTGGTGAGCGCGGCGTCGCGCATGATCAGCGATCCGCCGGCGGCTGGGAATCCGAACTAGTCGCGCGCGCCGAGACGTCGCACCTTTCACATCCCCGGACCCGGGGCTCCGGACTGCCGAGCCCCCCGAATCCCGAACCCCGGTTCCCGAACCGCGAATCCTCCCCTGTACAATTTCCCGCATGAAGCCGCGGCTCACGGTCGTGGGCGCGATGATCGCGGGGTTGTGTGTGATGGCGCCGCGCGTCGCGCAGTTGCAGGCGCCGGCGGCACCGTTCGAGCTGCCGCCGCCGGGCGGGCCGCATCCGATCGGCACGATGACGTGGACCGTCACCGACGCGTCTCGTATCGAGTCGTTCGCCGCGGCCGGGACGCCGCGCCAGATCGAGGTGCACGCGTGGTATCCCGCCGCCAGCCGCGGCACCACGACGGCGCCGTACCTCCGCGACGGGCTTGCCGAGGCTCGCGGGTTCGCCGTCCGGGCCGGCGGTCCGGCCGATGCGTACGACGGACTCGCCTCGGTCCGCACGCACGCGGCGCTGAACGCGCCGCCGTCGCGCGAGCGGGTGCCGTTGCTGGTCTTCTCGCACGGCTACACGGCGAGTGCCAGCTCCTACACGGCGCTGCTCGAGGACGTGGCCAGCCGCGGTTACGTCGTGCTCAGCGTCGTGCACCCGTACGAGGCGGCTGCTGCGACCCTGGCCGGCGGCACCATCGTGACCACGTTCGATCCATCGGGCGAGGTGCGGCAGACGATTTCCGAGGTGATGGGCGAATGGGCGCGGGAAGACGACACGATGGCGGCGGTGACCGGCGCGACCGATCGCGCCGAGCAGCGTCGCCTGCTCCAGGAGTATCTGGCCGGGCTGCGCCACACCGGCGTGGCGCTGCGCCGCTGGACCGACGATCTGCGCGCGGCGCTGAACCACTTCACCGCGTCGACTGATTCCGGCATCAGCGCGTTGCGGCGGTCGGCGGATGCCGGGCGCACCGGCGTGTTCGGACACTCGATGGGCGGCGTCGCCGCCGGCGAGTTCTGTCTCGAGGATCGGCGCTGCCGTGCTGCCCTCAACCTCGATGGCATTCCGCAATACGGCCGGATGATCGACGCGCGGCTCGAGGTCCCGTTCCTGATGGTCTACTCCGCGCGTCCCGGACGGCTCGGCGCCAGCGACGCCATCTATCAGCCGGCGGCGCCGCGCTACTATCGCGTCGACGTCCGCGACACGCGGCATCTCGAGTTCAGCGACATGCCGTTCTGGGCCGGGCCGCTGAAGCGTGTCGGTGCGTTCGGCACCATGGCGCCGGCGCGCGCCGCCGCGATCACCCGCGCCGTGGTGGCGCAGTATTTCGACGCCGAACTCAAGGGACTGCCGTCGCCGCTGCTCAGCGGGACGGCGGCGTTTCCGGAAGTGACCGTTCACCGATGATTCGACTGGCTACCGCCGCCGACGCCGAAGGCATCCTCGCCATCTACGCGCCGATCGTCCGCACCTCGCCGATCACCTTCGAGATCGAGCCGCCGACGCCCGGGCAGATGGCCGGACGGGTCGGCGATACGCTCGCAAAATATCCGTGGCTGGTGTTCGACGAGGGCGGCGAGGTGGCGGGGTACGCCTACGCGACGACGCACCGGGTGCGCGCCGCGTATCAGTGGAGCGTGGAGACGTCGGTCTACATCGCCGAGCACCACCGCCGGCGCGGGCTGGGGCGCATTCTCTACGAGTCGTTGTTCGGCGTGCTCGCGGCGCAGGGGTTCGTCAACGCCTACGCCGGCATCACCCTTCCCAACCCGGCGAGCGTGGCGCTGCACGAAGCCGTCGGCTTCACGCCGCTCGGTGTCTATCGGCAGATCGGGTTCAAGGCCGGCGGCTGGCACGACGTCGGCTGGTGGGAGCGCCGGATCGTGCCGCAGACGGCGACGCCAGCCGCGCCGACGCCGCTGCCCGAACTCATGGCGACGCCGCGCTGGCAGCAACTGGGACTGTCCACGCCGGCGCCGAATCGCTGACCGCGGGGCCGTAAACGGTTGGCGGTTGTGGGTTGAGGGATTCCAGCTAGAGCCCGGCCTTGGCCCCGGCGCCGATGTCGGCGACCGGATCGGCCTCGGGCGCTTTGCCGTCGAGGATCCGTCTCGCCCGCTCGAGATCGAGCGCATCGTTCCATCGGGCGATCACCATCGTCGCCACCGCGTTGCCGATCAGGTTGGTGATCGCGCGCGCTTCGGACATGAACCGATCGACGCCGAGCAGCAGCGTCAGCCCGGCCACCGGGATCGACGGGAAGGCCGAGAGCGTCGCCGCCAGCGTGATGAAGCCGCCGCCGGTCACCGCCGCCGCGCCCTTCGACGTCAGCATCAGCAGCGCCAGCATCGCCACTTCCTGCCCGAGCGTCAGATCCACCCGGCTCGCCTGGGCCACGAACACCGCCGCCATCGTCATGTAGATCGAGGTGCCGTCGAGATTGAAGGAATAGCCGGTCGGAATGACCAGGCCGACCACCGAGCGCGAGCACCCGAGGTGTTCGAGCTTCGACATGATGCGCGGCAGCGCCGATTCGGACGAGGAGGTGCCGAGGACGATGAGGATTTCTTCGCGGATGTAGCGAAGGAACTTGAGCAGGCTGAAGCCGACCGCGCGGGCGATGGTGGCGAGCACGACGAACACGAAGAGGAAGCAGGTGAGATAGACCGCCGCCATCAGCTTGCCGAGCGAGAGCAGCGACCCGATTCCGTAGCGTCCCACCGTGAACGCCATCGCGCCAAAGGAGCCGAGCGGCGCCAGCCGCATGATCAGCGCGACGATCTCGAACAGCACTTTCGAGGCGACGGCGAACCAGTCGATCAGCACCTTGCCCGGTTCGCCCAGCCGCAGCAGCGCCAGGCCGAACAGCACCGACACCAGCAGCACCTGCAGGATCTCGCCCCCGGAGAAGGCGCTCACCATCGTTTCGGGGATGATGTTGAGAATGAACTCGGTGGTGTTCAGATTCTTCGAGGCGTTGGTATACGAGGCAATCGCGCTGGTGTCCACGGTGGCGGGGTCGAAGGTCAGGCCGGCGCCCGGCTTCACCGTGTTGACGACCACCAGGCCGATGACGAGCGCGAGCGTCGACACGACCTCGAAGTAGAGCAGGGCGCGGAAGCCGATGCGTCCGATCTCCTTCATCGCGCCGGTCTGCGCCATGCCGACGACGACGGTGGTGAAGATGATCGGCGCGATGAGCATGCGGACGAGCTTGATGAAGCCGTCGCCGAGCGGCTTCATCGCCACCGCGTAGTCGGGCGCAAGGAAGCCGAGCACCGCTCCGGCGGCGATGCCGATCAGGACCTGCACGTAGAGGCTCGGGATATAGCGGCGCATGCGAGGAACCGGGATTATACGTGCTAACATCCGGCCGCCTCATGTGCGCGCCGTTCATCGTCGATTCCGTTCGTCAGGACCTGTCGCGCCGCGGTTTTCTCGGCGCGCTGGCCGCTGCGGCGGCGGCCGCTGCCCCGGCGTCGGCTGAGGCACAGTCGGCCGCCGCGACGCGGCCGCGCAGGCGCTCGCCGCGGCGCCGGCACGGCGGCTGGCCAACGGCTTCAGCAAGGTCATCGACCTCACCCATACGTTCACGCCGCGGCTCCCGGTGTTTCCGGCATTCCGGCCGGTGCAGATCCGCCAGCGCTTCTCGACGGCCAAGGACGGCTTCTACGCCAACGAGATCACCTACGACGAGCACACCGGGACCCACATGGACGCGCCCGTGCACTTCGTCGACAAGGCGGTGAGCGCCGACGATCTGTCGGTCGAGCGGATGATCGCGCCGCTCGCGATCGTGTCGATCGCCGAGCGCGCGGCGAAGGATGCCGACACCACGCTGAGCGTCGACGATCTGCTGGCCTGGGAGAAGCAGCACGGCCGGATTCCGCGCGGCGGGTTCGTCGCCGTCCACACGCGCTGGGATGCGCGCATCGCGTCGCCCGAGCGCTTCCTGAACAAGGACAGCAAGGGGACGATGCACGCGCCGGGGTTCAGCGAGGAGGCGGCGAAGTTCCTGGTCCAGCAGCGCGACATCGTCGGCGTCGGCATCGATACGCTCAGCCTCGACACCGGCGCGGCGCAGAAGTTCGTGGCGCACCTGGCGCTGCTCGGCGCCGGCAAGTACGGCGTGGAGCTGCTGGCGAACCTGTCGATCGTGCCGCCGGTCGGCGCCACCATCGTTGCGGCGGCGCCCAAGCACGAGCATGCCTCCGGCGGTCCGCTGCGGGTGCTCGCGCTGGTGTGACCGTGGCGCCGCGCGTGCGCGCCGCCGGCGGACACCCGCCCCCGCCCGGTCTGGCATGACCAGAACTGGCGATGAGGACCGACGCGCTTCCTTTCATAATCTGACGCCACGCTCGAGCACGAGCCGAACCAACAGAACGGAGTTCCGATGCGCGTGTTGAAGCTGATCGTCGTGGCCGCGCTGGCCGCCGGGACCGCGCTGCAGGCCGACGTCAAGACGTTCACGCCGGTCACCGACAAGATGCTGCTCAATCCCAGTCCCGACGACTGGTTGATGTTCAGCCGCACCTACGACGCGCAGCGCTTCAGCCCGCTGTCGCAGATCACCCGGGAGAACGTCGGCCGGCTGAAAGAGGTGTTCAAGAAAGAGCTCGGCACCGGCATCCAGGAGAGCATTCCGCTCGTGCACGACGGCGTCATGTACCTGCAGATGCCGGGCGCGGCGATCCGGGCGCTCGACGCGACGACCGGCGAGACCCTGTGGGAGTACAAGCGCACCGGCGCCGCCCGCAGCAAGACGATCTCGATGTGGGACGACATGATCTTCTGGGCCGCGCCCGACGGCTTCATCGTCGCCATCGACGCCAGGACCGGGGCGATGCGGTGGGAGACGAAGACGACCGGCGGCATGACCTCGGGGACGGTGGTCATCGAAGGCAAGGTCATCACCGGCCGCGCCTGCAGCCCGGTCGGCGACAACTGCTACATCGCCGCGCACGACGCCAAGACCGGCAAGGAACTCTGGCGGTTCATGACCGCCGCGCGCGACAGCGATCCGGGCGGCGCGACGTGGGCCGGGGCGCCGGACGCCGGCCGCATGGCGGCAACCTGGGGACTGCCCGGATCGTACGATCCGGTGCGGCGGCTGATCCTCTGGGGCGTGGCCAACCCGATGCCGAACACCCGCATGGCGCGCCACGGCGGCAAGTGGGACGCGGTGCCGACGCACTCGCCGTCGGATCTCTACAGCAACTCCACCGTCGCGTTGAACCCCGAGACCGGCAAGCTGGCGTGGTACTACCAGCACCTGCCGGGCGACGACTGGGACGAGGACTACACCAACGAGCGCACGCTGATCCGCACGGCGGTGAACCCGGATCCGAAGTTCGTGAAGTGGTTCAACCCCGACATCCGCCGCGGTGAACCGCGCGATATCTCGGTGATGGTGGGCGAGGGGGGCGGCGTTTTCGCCATCGATCGCTCGAACGGCCAGTTCCTCTGGGCGAACCCCTTCCCGTTCGACGCGCCGAACTTCCTGATCTCGAACATCGACGGCAAGACCGGCCGCGTGCAGCTGAACGAGAGTCTCATCTTCAAGGGGCCGGGCGAGAATCACGTCATCTGCTTCTGGAACACGCGCAGCTACTGGCCGACGGCGTACCACCCGAAGTACAACTCGCTGTTCGTTCCCTACATCGAGAACTGCATGAACATGACGAGCGCCGGCGCCAACGGCGAGCGCGAGCAGCGCGGCGGCATTCCGCGCCCCGGCAGCGATCCGAACACCTGGGTCGGTCTGGCCAAGATCAACATGTCCACCGGCGAGACCAGCTACATCTACAAGGGACGGGCGCCGAGCCAGGGCGCCGTGGTGGCGACAGCCGGCGACCTGGTGTTCTGGGGCGATCTCGATCAGAAGTTCCGCGCCTTCGATGCCGAGAGCGGCAAGATGCTGTGGGAGCAGACGCTCGGCGGCACGATCCAGAACAGCACGATCACGTATGCCGTCAATGGGAAGCAGTACGTTGCCGTGCTCACCGGCGAGGGGCTGCTGACCGGCGGCCTGATCCAGCAGGCGGGCATCAAGCCGACGCGCAGCTACAACGCGCTCTACGTGTTCGCGTTGCCGTAGGGTGCGAGGGCGCTGACGGGCGGGTGCGAGGGCGCGCTGACGCGCGCCGGTGCCAAGGGTGCGAGGTGCCGGGTCCGGCCGAAGCCGGACCCTACGTCTTCGGCGAAGCGTGCGAACGTGGTCTTCGGTTGGCCTGCCGTAGTGTCCGGCTTCAGCCGGACCTGAAATGTCTCTCCAGCCGCCCCACCGCCTCGTCGAGATCGGCTGACGTCGCGTATCCGTACGACAACCGCAGGTGCCCTTCGCCGCTGGCGCCGAACGACGCGCCGGGGATGGTGACGACGTGCACCTGTTCGAGCAGGTCGTTGGCCAGCCGGGCGGAGTCAGCGCAGCCGTCGACACGGACGAAGGCAAACAGGCCGCCGGCCGTCGGCGCCCAGTGCAGGCCAGGGATGCGGGGCAGCGCGGCCGCCAGCAGGTCGCGGCGCCGGCGCAACTCGGCGTGATAGCCGGTCGCATACGACCAGTCCTCGCGGACCGCCGCCTCCACCGCCAGCTGCGAGATCATCGGCGCGCAGATGATCATCGCGTCCTGAATCTTGACCGCCTGATCGCACACCGCGGCGTCGGCCAGCAGGTAGCCGACGCGCCAGCCCATCATCCCGAACGACTTCGAGAAGGTGCCGACGACGACCACGGTGTTCCGCCAGTCGTCGACCGACGCGGCGCTCCAGTGGCCGCCGTCGTAGACGAAGTGCAGGTAGGTCTCGTCGCTGATCACGGTGATGTTGCGCCGCGCCAGCTCGGCGACGATGCGTGTCCCCTCGGCGGCTTCGATGGGCGCGCCGGTGGGATTGCTGGGATTGCAGAGGACGACGGCGCGGGTGCGCGGCGTCAGGTGCGGCTCGAGGTCGGTCCAGCGCACCGAGAAGCGATCGCGATCGGCGACCGCGGCTTCGACCGCGACGGCGCCGAGGGCGCAGACCGCCATCTGGTGGTTGGTGAAGTAGGGCGCCGGCAGCACGACCTCGTCGCCTGGATCGACGAGCGTGGTGAGCGCCAAGGTGAAGGCGTGGTTGCCGCCGGCGGTGATGACCAGATCGTCCGGTGCGATCGACGTCCCGAAGGTGTCCGCCAGCCGCTGCGCGAGCGCGGCGCGCAGGGCGGGGAGCCCGGGGTCGGTCGAGTAGCGATGCACGTCCGCCCGCCCGAGCGCCGCCCGCGCGGCCTCGACAGCGCTGGCCGGCGGTGCGAAAAAGGGGAGCGCCTGGCCCAGCGACACCACGTGATGCCCGGCGGCCCGCAGCTCCGCGGCGCGGCGATTGAGCGGGTCGAATGGCGGCAGCTCGATGGCGCGGATGCGGGCGGGAATGAAGGGCATGCCCCCTTACAACTCTCTCACCCCGTGACTCTTCAGCGTGAACCACACCGCGACCGCCGCCAGCAGCGCGCCGTTGATCATCAACACCGTCGGCGCCGACGTGCGCGTCGCGATCCAGCCGCTGGTCAGGCCGCCGAACGTCATCCCGCCGCGCAGCGCGACCATGAAGATGCTCATCACCCGGCCGCGCATCTCGTTCGGCGCGTTGAGCTGCACCAGCGACAGCAGCGTCGACGTGACCATCACCATGCACACGCCGGCGACGAACAGGACGATGGTGTTGATCCACAGCACGCGGGTGGCGGCGAAGACGATGACCGAGGTGCCGTAGGCGATCTGCAGCAGCAGCGCCACGCGTCCCATGTGCCGGTACTTGCCGAGCCAGGCGACGATCAGCGCGCCGATCACGGCGCCGGAGCCGGCGAACGCCATCAGGTGCGTGTATTGATCGACGCCGCCGTGGAAGACGTCCTTCGCGAACAGCGACAGGAACGTGAGCAGCGGGTTGCCGAAGAACGTGTTCACGAACCCGAGCACCGCCAGGCCGATGAGCGCGGGACGCGCGCGGACGTACTGCAGCCCGCTCGTCAGCTCCTGGTGCATGCGGGTCGTCGAGGTCGGCGGGATGTGACGGATGCGCAGCGAGAGGATGGCGATGATCACCGCGATGAACGACAGCCCGTTCAGCCCGAAGCAGGCGACCATGCCGAAGGCGCCGAGCGCCGCGCCGGCCAGCAGCGGGCCGATCACGCGGGCGAGGTTGAACTGGATCGAGTTGAACGCCACCGCGTTCGGCATGTCCTTCTTGTCGACGAGCGACGGCAGCAGCGACTGGTGCGCCGGACCGCCGAACGCCTGTGCCAGCCCGGTGATCACCGACAGCGCCAGCACGTACCAGATCCGCACGACGTCGAAGTAGACCAGCGCCGCCAGCGTGAACGCGGCCGTCATCTGGATGTACTGCGAGGTGAGGAGCAGCTGACGTCGATCGCGGCGATCGGCGATGACGCCGCCGATCAGCGTGAACAGCAGGATCGGCAGCTGGCCGAGCGTCGAGTCGAGGCCGAGAAAGAACGCCGAGGCCGAGCCGGTGAGCGTCAGCACCAGCCAGTTCTGGGCCGCCGACTGCATCCAGGTGCCGATGGTCGAGACGAAAGCGCCGGTCCACAGCACGCGGAAATCGCGATAGGTCAGCGCGGCGCCGATGCGGCGCAATCCGCTGGGCGGCGGCGTCACCGGCGCGGGGTCGGCGGCAGCAGCCGACGGCGTGGCGAGCGCGTCGGCGGACGAGGCGGCACGGGCGTCGGCTGAGGGGGACACGGAGGCGCGCGAGAGATCTGCCACGAGGAGCCCGCATTGTACTGCGGCCGCTTGGCTGTCCAGCGCAGAGTTCGCGATTTCCTCATGTATTTCCGCAATTTTCGCCACTTGATCGTCCCGTCGATCTACGCGTATAGTCATGGCGAAGATTAGGCGAATATGCCGCCGCACCCTGCCGTCGCCATCCTCGAAACCGCGCTGCGCGCCCGCAAGCTCGACCGCACGCTGACCACCGCGCTGCCGCCGCTCGTGCATCTCGATGCGGCGGCGTGCTGCCCGACTGGCGTCACCGGTCTCGATGCCTGCCTGCGCGGCGGGTTGCCACGCGGTCAGCTGTCTGAGCTTGCCGGGCCGCGCTCGTCGGGGCGGACGACGCTGATGCTGCAACTCATGGCCGCGGCCACACGCCGCGGTGAGATTGCCGCGGTGATCGACACGCTCGATCGCCTCGACGTCGATTCGGCGGTGGCCGCGGGCGTCGATCTCGATCGCCTGCTGTGGGTGCGGGGCCAGACGATCAGCCAGGGTCAGGGCGCCGCCTTCTCATTCGATCGGGCGCTCGAGCGTGCGGTGAAGGCGCTGAGTCTGGTGTTGCAGGCGGGAGGGTTTGGCGTGGTCGCGATCGATCTCGCCGACGTGCCGGCCGCGGCGTTGAAGCAGTTGCCGTTCACCACCTGGATGCGCGTGCAGCGCATCGTCGAAGGCAGCGACACGGCGTGTGTGCTCGTCGTCGGCGAGCCGCTCGCGCGCAGTGCCGGCGGCCTCACCTTGACCGTGGCGGGGCGCACGACCTGGGCGGGAACGGCCGATCGCAGCCGTCGCCTTGCCGGCGTGGAGATCAGGACGAGCGTCATCTCGCCGCGGCGACGCGTGGATGGCGAAGTGACGATCGGCGCGCTGTCGGTGCACGTCGCGTCGGGACCATGACGCCGTTGCTGCAGGGCGGGCCTGTGCTCTAGACGTGTTGCAGGGCGGGTCCTGTGCTCTGGACCTGATATAGGCGGTCCTGTTTTTGGGGACCCGCCGGAGTTGTAGGGCGGGTCCTGGCTTTTGGCCCCGCCGGAGATGGCCATGTTCGGTGTCTTGTATGCCGCGCCAGGCAGTTCGCCCGAGATCCTCGAAGCCGTCGCGCGCGAGTTCTCGCCGCGCATCGACATCTGCGCGCGGCACGTGGACGATGGTGATCGCCGAGAGATCGTGCTCGACCTGAGCGGCCTGGCGCGGTTGTTTGGCGACGCGCGCACGATTGCCGCCGAGCTGCGGCGGACGGCGGCCGACCGCGGGCTGCAGGTGCGCGTGGCCATCGCCGGCACGCGCACCGGTGCGCGGCTGCTGGTCCGCCATCGCGCCGGGGTGACCGTCGTCGAGCCGGGCAGCGAGGCCGACGCGGTGGCGCCGCTGCCGCTCGAGTTGATGGCTGCGGTCAGCGATGCGCCCGGCGGCAGTTCGCCCGCGCGGCCGCACGCGGGCCGCCGTGCAACGCGGTCAGCGTCGGCATCCCGAGTCACGAACCCCGAATCCCGATCCCCGAGTTCCGATCCCCATGAGTTCGTGCGGACGCTTCGCCGCTGGGGGCTGCGGACCTGCGGCGAGTTTGCAGCGCTGGCGGCCGACGAGGTGGGGGCGCGGCTTGGACGGGAGGGCGTGCGCTGGCAGCGGCTCGCGCGCGGGGAGGATCCGCAGCCGCTCGTCCCGACCGCGGAAGAGGAGCGCTTCGAGCAGACGCTCGATCTCGAGTGGCCGATCGACGGGCTCGAGCCGCTGTCGTTCGTCCTCGGCCGCCTGATGGAGCCGCTCGAATCGCACCTGGAGCGGCGCGATCGCGGGGCGGCGGTGCTGCACGTCCGGCTGCGCCTGGTGACGCGCGAGGTGCATGCGCGCGCGCTCGAACTGCCGGCGCCGATCCGCGATGCGCGCACGCTGCGGACGTTGGCTCTGCTCGACCTGGAATCGCATCCGCCGGCGGCGGCGATCGATCGGGTGACGGTGGCGGTCGATCCGACGCCGGGTCGCGTCGTCCAGTTCTCGCTGCTGACGCGGCCGCTGCCGTCTGCCGAGCAGTTGTCGACGCTGATGGCGCGGCTCACGGCGGTGATGGGCGAGGGACGCTGCGGTGCGCCGGTCGCCGTCGACTCCTGGCAGCCGGGCGCGTTTGCCATCAAGCCGTTCGCCCCGGTGGATGCGGCCGCACCGCCGATCCGCGAGGCAGGGCTGGTGCCGGCGCCGGTGCTGGCTCCGGTGTTGGCCCCGGTGTTGGCCCCGGTGTTGGCCCCGGTGTTGGCACTGCGCCGCTTCCGCGTTCCGGTGCCGGCGCGCGTCCGCGTCGAACATGGCCAGCCGGTTCGCCTCACGATCGATCGCCGCGGTTTTGGCGGCGGCCACGTCGCCACCTGTGCCGGCCCATGGCGAACGTCAGGCGCGTGGTGGACTGACGACGTCGAGGAGCCGTGCGATCGCTCGTCTTCGGCCTCGAGCTGGGATCGCGACGAGTGGGACGTGCGGCTGTCTGACGGCACCTACCGCGTGTTCCGCGAGCGCACGACCGATCACTGGTTCGTCGACGGTCTCTTCGACTGACCGTCGACGGTGTCTTCGACTGGACGTCGACGGGTGTCTTCGACTGGACGTCGATAGGTCAAAAGTCAAAGGTCAAACGTGAAGTACCTCCCTGGACGTAGCCCTAGATCTTTGATCTCACCTTTGACTTTTGACCTTTGACCTTTGTGTACACCGAGCTCCACGCCGCGTCGGCCTTCAGTTTTCTCCAAGGCGCCTCGCTCCCCGAGACGCTCGTCGAGCGCGCCGCTGCGCTCGGCTACACCGCGCTTGCGCTGCTCGACGCCGACGGCGTTTACGGCGCGCCGCGGTTTCACAAGGCGGCGAAGCAGGCGGGGCTCAAGCCGATTGTCGGGGCGGAGCTGACGATTCGGGATTCGGGCGTCGGCGCCCGGGACTCGGGAGTCGGGGCTCGGGGTTCCGAATCACGAATCCCGGATCCCGAATCCCGGGTCTGGCGCCTCCCCGTGCTCGTGGCGTCGGCCGAGGGATACCGCAACCTCTGTCGTCTCATCACGCGGATGAAACTGCGGGCGCCGAAGGGTGAGGGGGCGCTCGCCCTGGACGAGCTCGACGGATTCACCAGCGGCCTGGTCGCGATCGGCGGACGGCCGCTCCTCGACGCGCGGCGGTTCGGCGTGGCGGGCCTGCTCGATCGGCTGACCGGGCTGTTCGGGCGCGCCAACGTCTGCGTCGAGTTGCAGCGCCACCTGCTGCGCGACGAAGAGGACGCCAACGCCGCGCTCACCGCGCTGGCGCAGGCGTTCCGCGTGCCGGTGATCGCGACCAATGACGTCCGCTTTGCCGAGCCGGCCGACCGGCTGCTGTTCGACGTGCTGACGTGCGTGCGCCACCGCACCACGCTCGACGAGGCGGGGCGGCGGCTCGCGCGCAATGCCGAGCGCTACCTGAAGTCGCCCGAGACGATGGCGCAGCTGTTTGCCGATCGTCCCGACGCGCTCGCCGGGACCCGGGCGCTGGCCGAGCGGCTCGAGTACACGATGGCCGACCTCGGCTACCGGTTCCCCACCTATCCGGTGCCCGGCGGCGATACCGAGATGGCGTTCCTGCGCCACATCACCGAGGCGGGCGCCCGCGATCGCTTCCGCCCGTATCACGACAAGGCGCGCGCGCAAATCGGCCGCGAGCTCGCGCTGATCGAGAAGCTGGATCTGGCCGGCTACTTCCTGATCGTGTGGGACATCGTCAACTACGCGCGCCAGCAGGACATCCTCGTGCAGGGGCGCGGCTCCGCCGCCAACAGCGCCGTCTGCTACAGCCTCGGCATCACCGCCGTCGATCCGATCAAGATGGACCTGCTGTTCGAGCGCTTCCTCTCGGAGGAGCGCGGCGAGTGGCCCGACATCGATCTCGATCTGCCGAGCGGCGACCGGCGCGAGCGCGTCATCCAGCACGTCTACGAGAAGTACGGCCGGCTCGGCGCGGCGATGACGGCCAACGTCATCACCTATCGCAGCCGCAGCGCCGCGCGCGAGGTGGGGAAGGCGCTGGCCCTCGACGCCGGGCAGATCGATCGGCTGGCCAAGGTGATGAACAACTTCGAGTTCATCGACCCGACCGAAACCATCGGCCGCAATCTGCAGTCGGCGGGGCTGTCGCTCGACATGCCGCGCATCCGCCGCTTCGCCGAGCTGTGGCTGCGCATCCAGGATCTGCCGCGTCATCTCGGCCAGCATTCGGGCGGCATGGTCGTCTGCCGAGGCGAGCTCGATTCGGTGGTGCCGCTCGAGCCGGCGTCGATGCCCGGGCGCGTCGTCGTCCAGTGGGACAAGGACGACTGTGCCGACATGGGGATCGTCAAGGTCGATCTGCTGGGGCTGGGGATGATGGCGGTCCTGCAGGACGCGATCGAGCTGGTGAACACTCCCGGCCCGTCGACGCCGTCTGCTGGAGTGTCCTCTACACATGACTCCCGCCCCCCCTTCGATCTCGCCCATCTGCCGCCCGACGACCCCGCCGTCTACGAGCTGCTGCAGAAGGCCGAGACGATTGGCGTGTTCCAGGTGGAATCGCGGGCGCAGATGGCGACGCTGCCGCGGCTGAAGCCGACGAAGTTCTACGACCTGGTCGTCGAGGTCGCGATCATCCGGCCGGGACCGATCGTCGGCGAGATGGTGCATCCGTATCTCAACCGCCGCGCCGGACGTGAGCCGGTGGTGCCGCTGCATCCGTCGCTCGAGCCGGTGCTCGCGCGCACGCTGGGCGTGCCGCTGTTCCAGGAGCAGCTGCTGCGGATGGCGATGGTGGCGGCCGGCTTCACCGGCGGCCAGGCCGAGGAGCTGCGGCGCGCGATGGGCTTCAAGCGCTCGGAAAAGCGCATGAAGCAGATCGAGGTGCAGCTGCGCGAGGGGATGGCGGCGAACGGGATCACCGGCGCGACCGCGGAACGGATCATCACGTCGATCACCTCGTTCGCGCTCTACGGCTTCCCTGAATCGCATGCCGCCAGCTTCGCGCTGCTGGCCTATGCCAGCGCGTATCTCAAGGTCCATTACCCGGCGGCGTTCTACACGGCGCTCCTCAACAACCAGCCGATGGGGTTCTACCACCCGGCGACGCTCGTCAAGGACGCGCAGCGCCGCGGCGTGCGCTTCCATCCGATCGACGTGCAGCAGTCCGACTGGCTGTGCCGCGTCGAGTCCGACGGCGGCATCCGCATCGGCCTCATGTACGTCACCGGCTTGCGCAAAGAGGCAGGACAGGCCATGGCCGCATTCGATCGGACGAAGACCGCGGCGCCCGCGCCGATGTGCCCGAAGTGCGGATGCGAGGACGAGTCGATGATCGAGGTGGTCGGGGAGTCGGGGCCCGGGACTCGGGATTCGGGACTCGGATCCGCTGGCGAATCCCGTTCAACGGCGCTCGAATCCCGGCGCCCGAATCCCGAATCCCCGAGCCCCGGGCCCCAAGGCCCGGGCCCGGTCCGCATCTTCTACTGCAACATCTGCTCGCACGAGTGGTCGATGCCGCTCCACACCATCGGCCGGTTCCGTTCGATCGAGGACGTCGTGCAGCGCACCGGCCTGCGCCGCGACGAGCTGACGACGCTCGCCGACATCGGCGCGCTCAACGCCTTCACCCACGAGCGCCGCAGCGCGCTCTGGCAGGTCGAACGCGCCGTTCGCCGCGCCGGCGAGCTTTTCGACGAGGCCGAAGACTCTGAGCTGGAACGATCCGAACGATCCGAACGATCCGAACGATCCGAACGATCCGAACGATCCGAACGACCCGAACGATCCGAACGATCCGAACGTTCCGAACGTTCACCGTTACCCCCGATGTTGGCGGACGATCGTCTCCAGGCGGACTATGCCGGGACCGGCCTGACCATCGGCCCACACCCGATGGCGCTCCGCCGCCGCGATCTGGCGCTGCGCGGCGTGATGCGCGCGGTCGATCTGGCGGCCGCGCGCGACGGCCGGCGCGTGCGCGTCGCCGGCATGGTGATCACCCGTCAGCGCCCGGGGACCGCCAAAGGGTTCGTGTTCCTGACGCTCGAGGACGAGACCGGGATCTCGAACGTCATCATCCGCCCCGACCTGTTCGATCGCGAGCGCACGACGGTGATCCGTCAGCCGTTCCTGCTGGTGGAGGGGATGCTGCAGCATCAGGACGGCGTCATGTCGGTGCGCGCCGAACGGGTCGAAGGCATTGCCGGCGGCGCCTCGGTCGATGCGCACGATTTTTATTGAGGCGGGAATCCTGATTTCCCGAATCCCCGATCCTCGTCTCCGACAATTTCAGCCCCCTCGAAACGTCTTCCCGACAACCGCGTGGGTTCTGTCGCCGCCCGCGCGAAATCGAGTCGAGCGGACACGCGGATTTCTTCGACAAAACGTGATGTTCCAGCGCAAACCGTGGACTCGCTCTTGCTTGGCAGAGCCCGGAATCCGACCCCCGATTCCAGACTCCCGATCCCAAAGGAGCTTCCATTGCGCATGCGTACTCTCGCGATTGCAGTGATGATCCTGGCCGCAACGCTGGCGCGTCCCGCGGCGCAGAGCAACACCAGCTGGCGTCCGACGGTGATGGCGCAGCACGGCATGGTCGTGGCCGGCCACCCGCTGGCGGCAGAAGCGGGGATGCGGATCCTCAAGGCCGGCGGCAACGCCATCGACGCCGCGATTGCCACGTGGGCGGTGCAGGGGCAGGTCGAGCCGGGGATGACCGGGCTCGGCGCCGACATGCTGGTCCTCTATTACGAGGCCAAGACCGGCACCGTGAAGTTCATCAACGGCACCGGCTTCGCGCCGCAGGCGGCGACCATCGACTTCTACACGTCGAAGGGCGGCCTGCCCGAGAACGGTCCGCTGTCGATCAGCGTGCCCGGCGCGGTCGGCGGCGCGGCGGCGGCGGTGAAGAAATACGGGACCAGGACGCTGGCCGAGGTGCTCGCGCCGGCGATCGAGATGGCGGAGCACGGATTCCCGATCAGCGACAACCTGGCGCGCGGGCTTGCCAACGGCCGCGACAAGCTGGCGATGTTCCCGGCGACGACCAAGCTCTGGTTCCGCGCCGGGGCGCCGCTGAAGAGCGGCGACATCATGGTCAACCGTGATCTCGCGCGCACCCTGCGGGCGATCGCCGCGGGCGGGCCCGATGCCTTCTACAAGGGCGAAACCGCGCGCAACACGGCGCGCTTCCTGCGCGCCAACGGCGGCATCATCACCGAAGCCGATCTGGCCGCCTACGCGCCGTACGAGGACGTGCCGGTGCACGTCAACTACAAGGGCGTCGAGGTCTACGAGTGTCCGCCCAATTCGCAGGGTTTCCTCATGCTCGAGGCGCTCAACATCCTCGAGGGACTGGACCTGAAGGCGATGGGCCACAACAGCGCCCCTTACCTTCACGCCGTGACCGAGGCGCTCAAGCTGTCGTTCGCCGACCGCAACGCCTTCGTCGCCGATCCGGCGTTCGTCCGCAACATCCCGATGCCGGCGCTGTTGTCCAAGCCGTATGCGGCGGCGCGGCGCGCGCTGATCGATCCCGACCACGCCATCAAGGGCGAGCCACCGCCGGGAGACCCGTTCGGCCGCAGCACGCAATCGGCCGCCGTCGCTTATGCGGAGCCGCAGCCGTCGCCGACGGTGGCGGCGGAGTTCGATCCCGACAAGATTCTCAACCTGACGACCTACCTCGCCGTCGTCGACCAGGATCACAACATGGTGTCGATCACCTCGAGCCTGCTGAGCGGCTTCGGCAGTGGCATGGTGGTGGACGGCGGCGGCTTCTTTCTCAACGATCGGATGCGCTATTTCGGTCTCGATCCGGCCGACGTCAACGCGCTCGCGCCGCACAAGCGCGTCCGCCAGACGATCAACCCGGCGCTGGCCCTCAAGGACGGCAAGCCGCTGGTCGTGTTCGGCACGCCCGGCTCCGACACGCAGCCGCAGACGCAGCTGCAGTTCTTCCTCAACGTGATCGAGTTCGGCATGCCGGTGCAGCTCGCGCTCGAGCAGCCCGCGGTGATCAGCAACAGCTTCCGCGGCTCGTACTATCCGCACGCCGTCGAAGGCAAGCTGTTGACGCCGCAGCTGCTCGACCCGGCGGTGCGCGATCAGCTCGCCGCCAAGGGGCATGTGCTCGATCTGCGCGACGTGAAGGGTGTCGGCTCGGTCAAGGCGATCATGATTCACCCCGGCAGCGGGGCGTTGATGGGTGGGGTCAGCCCGACCGGCGACAACTATGTAATGGCCTGGTAGCCGCGCCCATATAATCCCCGGCGACATGCCGGGGGATATTCAGGCGCTGCTGGGCGACCAGGCGGCCAATCGCGACCACCTGCCGCTCCTCGAAGAGCAGTTCGGCACCCGCGCCGGCCTCATTCCGTTCGTCGGCGCCGGCATGTCGGCGCCGTTCGGCCTGCCGCAGTGGGGCGCGTTCCTCACCGCGCTCGCGGCGGAGGCCGGGCTTCAGGATCAGATCGCCGCCCGTCTGGCGGCGGCCGAGTACGAAGAAGCCGCGTCCGACGTGATGGAAGGGCTCGGGGCGCGGCGGTTCCAGGACCTGCTCGCCGCGCAGTTCGGCGACGGCCGTCTGGACGGGCGGCGGATCGACGGCGCGGTTGCCGCGCTGCTGCATCTGCCGCCCGGCCCGATCATCACCACCAACTTCGATCGCGTCATCGAGACCGCGTTCGCCCAGGGCGGCCGCAAGCTGACTCCCTACTGGCACTCGTACGCGGGCAAGGGGAGCGAAGCGCTGCAGCAGGATCGTCCCTTCCTGCTGAAGCTGCATGGCGACTGGGACGATCCCGCGGCGCGGGTGCTGACGCTCGAGGAGTACCGGACCACCTATGGCGACGCGGCGGCGGAGCACGTCGACTTCTCTCTGCCGGTGCCGACGCTCCTGTTCAAGCTGCTGACTACGCGATGCTGTCTGTTTCTCGGATGCAGCCTGCGGCAGGACCGGACCATCCGGCTGCTCCGTGCCGTCGCCCGCGACATTCCCGATCTGGTGCACTACGCGATCGTCGAGCGGCCGGCAGACGAGGCCGCGTTCCACGCGCGCGCGGCGGAGCTGTCGTCACAGAGCATCCGTCCGATCTGGTATCCAACCGGCCGCCACGATTTGATCCGGCCGGTGCTGGCCCACCTGGCGGAGCGCGCGGCCGCCGGCATCCGGCGTCTCGCGGCGACGCTGACGGTGGCGAGCCGGCCGGTCGCGAACAATCTTCCCGACCTTGGCGGCGTCACCATCGGCCGCGACTCGGAGATCGCGCAGCTTGGCGACATGCTGCGCGCGGCGCGGCTGGTCACGGTGACCGGCGTCGGCGGCTGCGGCAAGAGCCGGCTGGCGGTGGAGGTGGCGCGGGCGGCGCAGGAGTCGTACGACGGCGGCGTCTGGTTCGTGCAGCTCGCCGACCTCGCCCGCAAGGCCGACCGTGAAGGCGTGCTGCCGACGCGCGTCGGCCGCATCCTCGGGGTGCCCGAGCAGCCGGGACGGCCGCCGCACGAATCGCTCGCCGAGCATCTCAAGACCGGCCGCTTCCTGCTGGTGCTCGACAACTGCGAGCATCTGATCGTCTCGTGCCGCACGCTGGCGGACTACCTGCTGACGCGATGTCCCGACCTGACCATCGTGGCGACGAGCCGGCGACCGCTCAACCTGCCGCAGGAGCGCTTCTATCCGCTGGCGCCGCTGCAGGTGCCCGATGCCGGCGCCGGCTTCGATCAGATCGCGTCGAGCGAGGCGGTGCAGCTGTTCGTCGATCGCGCGAAGCAGCGGGCGCCGTCGTGGCAGCTCGAGCCGGCGCAGGCCGCTGCGGTCGCCGAAGTCTGCCGGGCGCTCGACGGCATTCCGCTCGCCATCGAAGTGGCGGCGGCGCGTCTCGGCGTCCAGAGCGTCGCCGGCATGGCCGCGCACTCGCGCGACCTGCTGACCACCCTCGGCAACAACCCATCGGGCGACCTCCGGACCTGGACGCTCCGCGCCGCGCTGCGTTGGAGCTACGGGTTGCTGCGTCCGGCGCAGCAGCAGTTCATGCGGGCGATGACGGTATTCGACGGCGGCTGGACCGCGGAGGCCGCTGCGGCGGTCGTCGAGGATGCCGGCGCCGAGGTGCGTGGCCGATCGGCGTCCGACGTGCTCGATCGGCTGCAGGAGCTGTTCGAACAGTCGCTCCTGGTCTCGTCCGACGTCAACGGCGTCAAGCGGTTCCGCTACCTCGAGCCGGTGCGGCAGATGGTCCAGCTCGAGCTCGCCGACGAGGAGCTGGAAGGCTACGAGCAGCGGCACGCCGACTTCTTTCTCCGCCTCACCGAAACCGCGGCGCCGCACCTGCTCCAGGCCGATCAGGCGGTGTGGCTCGACACGCTCCAGGTCGAAGTCGACAACCTGCGCCGCGTCCTGCGCTGGTCCGTGGCCAAGGCGGACCCCGAGCGCGGCCTGCGCATGATGGCGGCCCTGTGGCGCTTTGCCGAGATTCGCGGCTTCCTGTCCGAAGGGCGGATGCGCGGCCGCGAGATTCTCGGCATCCCGCACGTCGATCTCCACCCGGCCGAACTGTCGCGCGTGCTGAGCGGCGTCGGCATCCTCGCCTACCGCCAGGCCGACCTCGACGAGGCCGCGCAGCAGTTCGCCCGCAGCCTCGACATCGAGAAGCGCCTGGGCAACCGCGGCGGCATCGCCAACGCCTTGAACGATCTCGGCATCGTCGCCAGCACCAAGGGCGAGTGGACCCGGTCGCGCGAGCTCTATGGCGAATCGCTGGCGCTCGAGCAGGAGGCGGGCAACGCCCGCGGCATCGCCGTCGCCCAGTTCAACCTGGGCACGACCGCGTTTCGGCTCGGCGAATACGCCGAGGCGGAGCGCCTGCTCACCGACAGCCTGGCGCGCTTCCGCAACAGCGGCAACGACCGCGAGAGTGCGTTTCCCTATAACCGGCTCGCCGAGCTGTTCATCGAAACCGGGCGCCGGCAGCTGGCGCGCGATCACGCCGAGGCCGGTCTCGCCCGGCGCGAAGCGGCCAAGGACACCAAGGGCATTGCCGACTCGCTGCGCACCCTGGGATGGCTGGCGCTCGAGAACGGTGATCTGGCGACGGCGGGCGAGCAGCTTCGCAAGAGCCTGACCGTGGCGCGGGGCGTCGGCGACAAGCAGGGGATCACCGAGACGTTCGAGTTCCTCGCGCTGCTGCGAACGGCGGAAGGGCAGGCGGCACGCGCGATCGAACTGTGGGCGGCGGCCGAAGAACTGCGCGGCATGCTGCGGTCCGTGCGCACGGCGGCCCGCGCTGCCGCCCGCAGCGCCGCACTCGACCTGTGCCGCGGGCAACTGACACCGGAGGCATACGACAGCGCCTGGCGTCGCGGTGCCTCGTGGCGGCTCGACGAAGCGATTGCCAGCGTCCTCGACGAGACCGCGGCCGCGTAGGCCGCGCCGGTCGGCTCGAACTGACGCCGGCGCCGGACCCGGCCTGCATGCCGCAGGGCGGGTTCCGCGCCAGGATTGCCAGCGCACCCGCCGTCAGCCCTGCCGATCGTCGACGATATTCCCCGGCGGCGGCGGGTCGGTCGACTGCTCGTAGCCGCGCCGAAACGTCGTCCCAAGCGAGTCGAGACCGCTGTTCACGATGTCGATGTACGAGCGGCGCACCGCCGCCTCGTCGCGTGACACGGTGCCGGCGAGCAGGTAAGGCTCGATGCCGACGTACATCCAGGCAGACCCGCCGCGCACCTCGACGTCGACCAGATCGTCGCGGACGTCGACCCGTGTATACACGGCCTCACGCCGATCGAATTCGCGGAGGTCGTCTTCGGTGATCGCGTAGAGCACGCCGTTGAGGGTGCCGGCGTCGCGCGAGACATTCAGGTAGAGGATGTTCTTCGGGTACCGGCGCTCGCCCTCATTCACGTAGTAGAAGTGCTCGTTCGGATAGAGCGAATTCCAGGTGCGGCGCCAGCCGCGCAGTTGGCAGGCGAGCGGCGCCGCCGGATAGGGACGCCCGAGTGTCCGCTCCATGCTGCTCTTGAGGAGCAGCGATCCGTAGCCGAACAGACCGACTTCGCCAGGCTTGAGATCCAGAGTTGCCATCATGTCGTTCGTCGATTGTCACCGATCGGCGGGCCGGCATGCATCATCGCGCGCGCGTGCCGAGCGCCGGGAGGTAGACTGATAGCGACGGCTGCGTCGATAAGCGATCGTGGCACTGCTCTCATCTGAAACCGCTACCCGTTTGAGGCTGGAGCGCTGGGCGCCTGCGTCGGTGCTGTCGCTGCGCGACTATTCCGCCAGGACGTTCGTGGCCGACCTGATCGCCGGCATCACCGTCGGGCTCGTCGCGCTTCCCCTGGCGATGGCCTTTGCCATCTCGTCCGGGATGACGCCGCAGGCGGGCATCTACACCGCCATCATCACCGGCTTCCTGATTTCCGCGCTCGGCGGATCGGTCGCGCAGATCGGCGGTCCGACCGGGGCATTCGTGGTCGTCGTGGCCGGCATCGTCGCCACCTACGGCATCGACGGCTTGTTCATGTGCACGATGATGGCCGGCGTGCTGCTGGTGATCCTCGGCATCACCGGCACCGGCACTGCTGTCCGCTTCATCCCGCGTCCTGTCGTCATCGGCTTCACCAACGGCATCGCCCTGGTCATCGCGAGCACGCAGTTGAAGGACTTCTTCGGCATCACGCTGTCCGAGGCAGTGCCGGGGGACTTCATCGGCCGGATCACGGTGCTGGCCCGTCATGCCGATGCCGCGTCGCCGGTGACGACGGCGCTCGGCGTCGGCGTCGTCCTCCTGATCGTCGTCTGGAACCGGCTGGTGCCGCGGGTCCCGGGCTACGTGGTCGCGCTGATCGCGGGAACCGTGGTCGCCGCGGCGTTTCATCTGCCGGTGGACACGATCGGGTCGCGGTTCGGCGGCATTCCGTCGGAACTGCCGGCGCTTCACATGCCGCGCTTCCGTCCCGATCTGATCCTGACGCTGCTGTCGCCGACGCTGACCGTGGCGATGCTCGGCGCGATCGAGTCGTTGATGTCGGCGGTCGTGGCCGACCGGCTGACCGGCACGCGGCACAACTCCAACGTCGAGCTCTTCGCACAGGGGATCGCCAACATCGCCTCGCCGCTCTTCGGCGGACTCCCGGCGACCGGGGCGATCGCGCGAACCGCGACCAACATCCGCTCCGGCGCCCGGTCGCCGGTCGCCGGCATGCTGCACGCCGTGACGCTGCTCGCGATCCTGCTTTTCGCCGCGCCCCTGGCGGCCGCGGTGCCGATGGCCGTCCTCGCCGGCACGCTGCTCGTGGTGGCCCGCAACATGGGCGAGTGGCACGAGATTCCGGAACTGTGGAAGCAGGGGTGGACCGATCGCCTCGTGTGGATGGTGACGTTCGCGCTGACGGTGGTTGCCGACCTGACCGTGGCCGTCGAGGCGGGAATGATCCTGGCGGCGCTGCTGTTCATCCGCCGCGTGTCGGCCACGACCACGGTGTCACGGGTGACGCGCGAATATGTCGCCGAGAGCCGCGAGCACGTGCTCCAGGACAAGGATATCCCCGACGACGTGGCGATCTTCCGGATCCACGGTCCCTTCCTGTTCGGCGCGACCGACAAGCTGGCGGCGGCGATCGATTCCGCCGGCGAGCTTCCGGCCATCGTCATCCTGCGACTGCGAAACATGACGGCCATCGATGCGACCGGCCTGCGCGCCCTGCAGGACGCGGCGGACAGGATGCGCGGGAAGGGCCGGACGCTGCTGCTCTGTGGCGCGCTGCCGCAGCCGGCCCGACTCATGGAGGCGGCCGAGTTCCACCGCCATGTCGGCGACGAGAACATCCTGCCAAACGTGGAGGCGGCGCTGGCGCGCGCCGCCGAAATCCGCGCGGGCGGCGGCCAGTCCCCGGCGGCCAACCAGGCTCGCCGCGCCTAGTGGGTCCGGCTGAAGCCGGACGCTACGAATGGCCAGGTCCGGCTGAACCCGGACGCCACGAATGGCGAGGTCCGGCTGAAGCCGGACGCAGGAATCGTGAGGTCGCACGCTACGTTGGGCCGTACTCATCGCGATCTCACGGAATGCTCACGTTCGCGTGAAGACACCTGCGGCCTGGTGGGGCGATGCTTACGCTATGAATTCCAGGCTGGTGTCGGCGCTGCAGCCTCCGGGGTGCAACATTCGTAGTGTCCGGCTTCAGCCGGACCCCAGTTATGTACGGGTTCGGCCCGCCCCAACTCGGGGTGATGCCCGATGACCGCCGTCTCGTGGCTCGATTGGAAGCTCGGCGCCCGGATGCTGCTGAAGCATCCTGGGCTGACCATCATTGGCGGTCTGTCCCTGGCGGCGGCCATGGCGATCGGGGTGGTCGGCATGGAAGTCGCCGACGAGCTGCTCTACAAGCCACTGCCGTTCGATCAGGGCAGCCGGGTCGTGCGTCTGGAGACGCGGGATGTCGTGGCATCGCGGGTCGAGCCGAGGGTGCTTCACGATTTCGCGATCTGGCGCCGCTCTCTCAAGACGGTGACGGAACTGGGCGCGGCGCGCGTGAGCGAGCGCAATGTGCTCACCGGCGAAGGCCGTGTCGAAGCGCTGCGCCTGGCGGAGATCACGGCATCGGCGTTTCCGCTCACCCGTGTGACGCCTCGACTCGGAAGGGGGCTGCAGCCGACGGACGAAATGCCGGGTGCGGAGCCGGTGGTCGTCCTGGGTTACGAGGTCTGGCAACGACAGTTCCTGAGCGACCCGGCGATCATCGGCCGCGTCGTGACCGTGGGCCGCACCGCCCGGACGGTGGTGGGCGTGATGCCGCCGCGCTTCGGCTTCCCGCGCAATCAGCAGCTCTGGGTGCCGCTGCCGGTGCAGGACGCGCCGCCCCGGCAAGGGCCGGCGGTGGATCTGTTCGGCCGCCTCGCCGACGGCGCAAGCTGGCAGGACGCCGCGGCGGAGCTCGACGTCGTGTCGGCACGGGCCGCCGCCGACCAGCCGGCGACCCACGCACAGCTGCGCACGCGGGTTCGCGCATTTGCCGGGCGGACCCCTGGTCAGCCCCTGACGATTGAAGATCTGCTGGTCCACATCATCGTCGTGCTGCTGCTCGGGGCCGTCTGCGCCAACGTCGCGACACTGCTCTTCGCGCGCACGGCGATGCGCGAACCGGAGATGGTCGTTCGCCACGCGCTGGGGGCGAGCCGCGCGCGCGTGATCTCGCAAATCGTCACCGAATCGCTCGTGCTGACCCTCACCGCCGCCATGCTCGCGCTCCTCGTCGGCCAGACGCTCGTGCGCTACGCCCTGGCCTGGGTCATTGCAGTCAGGGAGGAGAGCCTGCCCTTCTGGGTGGACCTGACGTTCGAGCCGATCACCATTGCGTATGCGCTGCTGCTCGCGGCCGTCGCCGCTGTGGGCATCGGCCTGCTGCCCGCGTTGAAAGCCACGGGCGGTTCCGTTCAGCGGGGACTCCAGGCGATCACGGGCGCCGGCGGGACGATGACGTTCGGCGGCATCTGGTCGTTCGTCATCGGCGTGCAGGTGGCATTCACGCTGTTATTCCTGCCCGCCGCGGCGGG
>JADMIO011874965.1_pt1 | contig 69704 bp, 61 predicted proteins | sample 8958161 | NCBI WGS metagenome assembly JADMIO01 (sample SAMN16585339, study PRJNA669376) | soil metagenome | isolation source: Crop rotation soil | place: USA: Cullars Rotation, Alabama | collected 2011 | reverse complement strand
GGCCGCGACTTCAAGTCACGTGAATTCCAAGCTTCGGATCCCACTGTGCTGGAAAGCGGCAGCCACGCGGAGTGGAGTGTCATGGTGAACGTGCTGGGCGGCCCGATCGTGTCGAAATATCCGAGCGCGATGCGCGAGCAGCCGATGGTGAAGTTCCACGATTACGGCAAGGAGGCGCGGCCGGGCCGCAAGGTCGGCCACGTCACAGCGATCGGCGACGACCTCGACGAGGTCGTGTACCAGGCGCGCGCCGCCGCCGGGATGTTCGAGTAATCTCCCAGCACTCCCGCAGAAACACGCGGTTCGCGGTGTCAGGGGACTGGCAACCTCGCCGCTTAGCATGGGGACCATGTCCGATTCCCCCGTCGTGCCTGCGCGCGTTGCTGTCGTCATGGGGTCGGACTCCGACTGGTCGGTGATGGATGCCGCGGCCGCCGCGCTCGCGGAGTTCGGCATCCCCTACGAGGTCGAAATTGTCTCGGCGCACCGCACGCCCGACAAGCTCGTGTCATTCGGTCGGAAGGCGGCGGCACGCGGCATCGGCGTGATCATCGCGGGTGCCGGCGGCGCCGCGCACCTGCCCGGCATGCTCGCCTCGGTCACCACCCTTCCGGTGATCGGGGTTCCCGTGCCGCTCGCGAAGCTCGACGGCCTCGACTCCCTGCTCTCGATCGTGCAGATGCCCGCGGGCATCCCGGTCGCGACCGTGTCCATCGGCGGCGCTCGCAACGCCGGCATCCTCGCCGCTCGCATTCTCGGCGTGACGGATGCCTCGGTCTCGGCCAGGCTCGCCGAGTTCGCCACCTCCCTCACCGCGATGGTCGAAGAGAAGAACACGAAGCTGAAGGCCTCCCTCGAGGGCTGACCCGGAGACTGACTATGAGCCAGAACTTCCCGTCAAGCCTGACCGCGCGCCCGACGCCGGTGCGCAACCCCAACCTGTCGTCGCAGACGGAGATGACCCGGCGCGCCTGGTGGCTGGTGGCTCTCAACATCCTGATCCCCGGGTCGGCGCAGTCGGTGGCGGGCAGCCACCGGCTGGCGAAGTTCGGCCTGTTCTTCACGCTGGTGCTGTGGGTGCTCGCGATCGTGGCGGTCATCGTGTGGCTGACGAACAGGGACCTGTCGAACACGATCGCGACGAGCGTGCCGGTGCTCACCGTCATCCAGGCGTTCCTCGTGTTCTACGGGGTGCTGTGGGTCATCCTGACGCTCGACACTCTCCGCCTCACGCGGCTGGTGCGCACGGGACCCGTTGCCCGCTTCGGCGTGCTGCTGCTCGCGCTCGTCGTCGTGGTCGGGCTGGCCGGAACGGCCGCCCGCGGGACCGTGATGCTGCAAGTCGCGAAGTCGGCGGTCGCGAACATCACGAACCAGAACGGCACCTTCGCGGCGCCGATCGACGGCCGCTACAACGTGCTCGTGCTGGGTGGCGACGCCGGCCCCGACCGGGTAGGCCTTCGCCCCGACAGCATCTCGGTCGCGAGCATCAACGCGCAGACGGGCCAGACCACGCTCATCGGCGTGCCGCGCAACATGCAGATGGCGCCGTTCGTCAAGGGCTCACCGATGCTGAAGCCGTACCCGCACGGCTACAACTGCGGTGATAACTGCCTGATCAGCTACCTCTACACCTACGGGCAGGCGCACCCCGGCCTGTACCCGGACGCTGCGAAGGATGGCACGCAGCCCGGCATCGAGGCGACGCGCGACGCCGTCGAAGGCGTGCTCGGCATCACCATCCCGTACTACGTGATCATCGACATGAAGGGCTTCTCCGACCTGATCGACGCCCTCGGCGGCGTGACGATCAAGGTGACCGAGAAGCTGCCGATCGGCGGCCAGATCGACGCCAACGGCCAGCCCATCGGCACGTCGAAGTGGATCTATCCCGGCACGCAGAAGATGAACGGCTTCACCGCGCAGTGGTACGCCCGGTCGCGGCACGGGACGAGCGACTACGACCGGATGGAACGCCAGCGGCAGGTCGAGACCGCCATCCTCGCGCAGTTCCAGCCATCCGTCGTGCTGAGCAAGTTCGACGCGATCGCCGCAGCGGGCAAGCAGATCGTGCACACCAACATCCCCGGCGTCATGCTCGGACACTTCATCACGCTCGCCGAGATGGCGCGCAAGCACAAGGTCAGCCAGCTGGAGCTCGTGCCGCCGGTCGTGTTCGAGCCGAACCCCGACTTCGGCAAGATCCAGCAGCTCGTGAAGCAGGCGCTCGTCATCAAGACGTCGACGTCCACTCCGACGCCCAACCAGTAGGCGGCGCCACCAGCGACCTGACACTTGTTGCGGGTGCGCGGAGGCAGCAACCCGCAACTACTGTCAGCTCACCGCCGCCGCCGCTGCGGCGGGGCGGCGCGCTACAGGTCGGCGTGCAGTTGCCAGACCTTCTCGGCCGAGGCACGCCAGCTGAACGCGTGCGAGCGATCGATTCCCGTGAGCTTCATCCGTGCGCGCATGTCGGCGTCGCCCGCGACCTGGCCGATGGCGTCGGCGAGCCGTTCCGGGTAGCCGGACGCATCCTCCCGCTCGACCGCGACGCCGGCGTCTGATGCGACCTCCATGACGGCCGCGTCGTCGGAGTGGATGACGGGAGTACCGAGGCTCATCGCCTCGAGCACCGGCAGCCCGAACCCTTCGGCCAGGCTCGGGAAGACGAACACGGTCGCGCGTGACATGACGGTCGCGAGGTCTTCGTCGCTCAGGTAGCCGATGGCCTTGACGCGGCCCTCGGGGAGTCCTGCGGATGCCGCGATGGACGGCACATCGATCTCCCCCCAGCCCTCCGGCCCCACGATCAGCAGCGGGATGTCGCCCGCCTGCGGCAGCGCGAGCGAGCGGATGAGGGGCTCGAGGCCCTTGCGCGGCTCGAGCGTTCCGACCGCGAGCAGGTACCGCTCCGGCAGGCCGAGGCGTTCGGCGCGTTCGTCCGCGTCATCCGGCACCTTCACGGCCGAGCCGACCGCGGCGCTGACGACCCGGATACGGTCGCCGAAGTCGAAGTACTCCGCCAGCTGCTGCGCGACCGCGTGCGTGTCGGTGACGACCGCGTCGGCGTACTTGTACGCGCGCGCGGCCATCGCCTTGTGCCAGCGCACCCCGCGCGGCGTGAGGGTCTCCGGATGCGTCCACGGAACGACGTCGTGAATGGTGATCGCCGTCTGGTTCTCGCGGTTGTTGACGCGGTCGTGGCGATACAGCGGGGCGAGCATGCTGGTCGCGTGCACCATGCCCTTGCCCGGCAGCACCGTGAACCCGTGCTGCCACGCGAGCGAGAGCTCCCGGCGTGCGAGCGGCGACTTGTAGAGCTCCGTCAGCTCTGGCAGCTTCTGCGCGAGCTTCACGTACTGCTCATCGGGGGACGCCGAGACGATGCCGGCGACGGACGCGCCGGGCGGCGCGGTTTCGATCAGCGCGCGCGTCAGCTCCTCCGCGTACCGCCCGATTCCGCCGGGCACGGGCGCGAGGATCTGGTCGACGATCACGCGGAGGGTGGGCATGGGGTGCCTGTTCTGTTGGGCGCGATTGCGCGCCTGGCGGACCCTAGGAGTCTACCGAAGCGGGCGGGGCGAGAACGCCGTCGTCCGCGGCCGCAGCGAGCGCCTCCTGCCACGAGCGCATGGGGGCGAGAGTGGTGCGCCCCCAGCCGTCGTGACCCAGCACGGAGTAGCCCGGACGAGGCGCCGGACGAGGGGCGACCTCGGCCGCCGGCACGACCAGCGCGGCGTCGAGCCCGGCGAGTCGGAAGATCTCGCGAGCGAAGTCGTAGCGGCTCGCGCCGCCGGCGTTCGTGGCGTGCCAGGTTCCCCCGGGAAGCTTGGCGGCGATCACGTCGACGATGCGCGTCGCGAGGTCGAGCGTCCAGGTCGGTTGCCCGAACTGGTCGGTGAGAACCTGCACCTCGGCACCCGTGCGGCCGCGCGCCAGCACAGCGGAGACGAAGTTGGCGCCGTGCTCGCCGTACAGCCAGGCCGTGCGCAGGATGATGGCGTCGCCGTTCGCCTCCCGCGCGAGCCGCTCGCCTTCTGCCTTGCTCGCGCCGTAGACCGACAGCGGTGAGACGGGATGGTCTTCGGCGTACGGTGTCGTCGCGGTGCCGTCGAACACGTAGTCGGTCGAAACGTGCACGAAGCGAGCGCCCGTCTCGGCCGCCGCGGCCGCGAGGATGCCGGCGCCCAGCGCGTTGACCGCGTACGCGGCATCCCGCTCCTCTTCGGCGTCATCCACGCGCGTGAATGCGGCCGCGTTCACGACCACGTCGAAGCCACGGACGGCGCGTTCGACCGACTCGGCGTCGGTCACATCCAGCTCGGCGTGCCCGAGCGCCGACACCGTCGCTCCGGCGTCGGTGAGCACGCGCACGAGGTCGTGGCCGAGCATCCCGTGGCCGCCCGCGACCAGCCAGCGCATGCCCGCGATCTCGCGCCCGCTCACGCGAGGGCCGCCCGCTCGCGCAGCGGCTCCCACCAGGCGCGGTTGTCGCGATACCACTGCACGACGTCGGCGAGGCCCTGCTCGAACGGCACCTTCGGCGCATAACCCAGCTCGGTGGAGATCTTCGTGCAGTCCACGCTGTAGCGCCGGTCGTGGCCCTTGCGATCGGCGACGGCGTCGACGAACGACCAGTCGCGACCGGTCGCCTCGATGAGCAACTCGGTCAGGTGCCGGTTGGTCAGCTCGGTTCCGCCGCCGATGTTGTAGATCTCGCCCGCCCTGCCGCCCGACAGCACCAGCGCGATCCCGTCGCAGTGGTCGTCGACGTGCAGCCAGTCGCGCACGTTCTGGCCGTCGCCGTAGAGCGGCACGTGCCGGCCGTCGAGCAGGTTCGTGATGAACAGCGGAATCAGCTTCTCGGGAAAGTGGTAGGTGCCGTAGTTGTTCGAGCAGCGCGTGATCGAGACATCCAGCCCGTGGGTGCGATGCCAGGCTCGTGCGACGAGGTCGGACGACGCCTTGGATGCCGCGTACGGCGAGTTCGGCTCGAGGATGTGGTCTTCGCGCCATGACCCCTCGTCGATCGACCCGTAGACCTCGTCGGTCGAGACATGCACGATGCGCGGCGAGCCGGAGCGCACGGCGGCGTCGTACAGCGTCTGGGTGCCGAGCACGTTCGTCTCGTAGAAGGGGCGCGCGTCGAGCACGGAGCGGTCGACGTGCGACTCGGCGGCGAAGTGCACTACGGCGTCGACATCCGGCAGCAGTTCCTCGAGCAGCTCGCCGTCGCCGATGTCACCTTCGATGAACGTCAGGCGTTCCGATTCGGCGACGGGGGAGAGGTTCGCCAGGTTGCCCGAGTAGGTGAGCGCGTCGAGCACGACGACATCCGCGCCCTCGAGCGCCGGGTACCGGCCCTCGATCGTGCGCCGCACGAAGTTCGATCCGATGAAACCGGCACCACCTGTCACGAGTACTCTCACGGGCCAGAGTCTATCGAGACCGACCTCCCTGGGTCGCGGCCGCCCGGTCGCTCGCTAGACTCGCGCTCGTGGAAATCCGTCAACTTCGAGTGCCGCACGCGTGGGAGATCACGCCGATCATCCGGCGCGACGACCGGGGATTCTTTCTCGAGTCCTATCGCGCCGACCTGCTCGCCGAGGCGACGGGTCGCACGTTCGACCTGAGGCAGGGCAACGTGTCGTCGTCCAGGCGCGGGGTGGCGCGGGGCATCCACTACGCCGACGTGCCCGACGGACAGGCGAAATACTTCATGGTCACGAGCGGATCGGTCACCGATTTCGTCGTCGACCTGCGCGTCGGTTCGCCGACCTTCGGCCAGTGGGATGCCGTCGAGCTCGACGCCGACAACCGCAGGGCGCTCTTCATCTCCGAGGGTCTCGGCCATCTCTTCATCGTCACCAGCGAGCGTGCGGATGTCAGCTACCTCGTGAACGAGTACTACAACCCGCCGCGGGAGCACTCGGTGAGCCCGCTCGATCCGGCCATCGGCCTCGAGCTGCCGATTCCGGCGGACGAGCTCGTGTTCTCGGCCCAGGACGCCTCGGCCCCGACCCTCGCGGAGGCGCAGGCGAGCGGCATCCTGCCGGGCTGGGCCGACTGTCTCGCCCTCTACGAGCGGCGCGCACCGGCCGAAGGGAGCACCCGATGAAGGGCATCATCCTCGCCGGCGGTTCGGGCACGCGCCTGCACCCGATCACCAAGGGCATCTCGAAGCAGCTGGTGCCGATCTACGACAAGCCGCTCGTGTACTACCCGCTCTCGACACTGATGGCCGCGGGCATCCGCGAGATCCTGATTATCACCACACCCGACGACCGAGGCGGATTCGAGCGGCTGCTCGGGGATGGCTCTGAGCTCGGCATCACACTCGAATACGCCGTGCAGGCCGACCCCAATGGTCTCGCCCAGGCGTTCGTGATCGGCGCCGACTTCATCGGCGACGATCGAGTGGCGCTGGCCCTCGGCGACAACCTGTTCCACGGGGAACGCCTCGGCTCCAGCCTCGCAGCGCACACGAACATCGACGGGGCGCTCATCTTCGCGTACCAGGTGTCGAACCCGCGGGCGTACGGCGTCGTCGAGTTCGCGCCAGACGGCACGGTGCTCAGCATCGAGGAGAAGCCCGCCGAACCGAAGAGCAACTACGTCGTGCCCGGCCTGTACTTCTACGACAACGACGTCGTCGAGATCGCGCGCTCCATCGCGCCGAGCGCTCGCGGCGAATACGAGATCAGCGACGTGAACGCCGCCTACCTCGCGCGCGGCGCACTCCGCGTCGACGTGCTCGACCGCGGCACCGCCTGGCTCGACACCGGGACGGTCGACTCGATGGTGCAGGCGACCGAGTTCGTGCGCGTGATCGAGGCCAGGCAGGGCTACAAGATCGGCTGCATCGAGGAGGTGGCCTGGCGCCAGGGCTGGATCACTGACGAGCAGCTCGCGGCGCTCGCGGCCCCGCTCGAGAAGAGCGGCTACGGAACCTACCTGGAGCAGCTGCTCGAGCGCCGCTAGCCCGTCGTTTCTCGGCCTCGAGTTGCACGTTTCGTTGCTCCATTCGCCCGAGTCGACGGCGAAACACGCAACTCGGCGTTGCTGTGCACGCTGATGCTCCTCGATGCCCGCGAGCGCGCCAACAGGATGGCGGCGGCCGCTGCGCCGGGATTCATCCTGTCGGAGCGCTCACCCGGGTCATTCGTCCTGTTGGCGGCGAGGCGACGCGCCCCCTGCGTGGACTCGAGGATGGGGCTGCTGTGGCTGCCGACTCGCCTGACCTGTGGCTTCGGTTCAACAGGATTTCGGGGCCACAACGTACCGAATCATCCTGTTGAGGTGGCGGCGGCGGTGAATCGTCCTGTTGGGGCGCTCACACGGAGCGGCGCTAGCCCGCTGTCGACAGGGTGTCGAGCAGCGGCAGCAGGCGTGCCCTGATGAACGGCGCGAGCGTTCGTGAGAAGGTGCCGCCGAGATGCGAGTTGTCGCGGTAGACGACCACCGAGCCGATGACCCCGGGGCACACCCCCCTGCGGCAGAAGAACGGGGTCAGGTCGATGAGTCCGGCGCCCGACTGCGTCGCCGCGTCGACCTGCGGGTCGTAGAGGATCGACGACGACTCCCTGCCCTCGCACTTCGATTCGTTCTGGAACAGTCGATCGCCGAGGTTCGACAGGCAGTCCGGCACATTCATCGGCAGCGTCGGGTCGTCCCGGATCGCGACGACGCGGATGCCTTTCGCCTCGAGTTGCGACCAGCGTGCCACCAGGCCGGCGACGGCCGCCTGGTTCGACGTCTGTCCCGGCTTCGCAGCGAAGGTCGAGCCCGTGATCGCAGACGTGACCACGAGCTGGATGCCGCTCGCTACGAGTTTCTTGCGCACCGACGTGTTCCAGACCGCGCAGGTGCCGTGGTTCGCCTCGGCGTGGTCCGTGCGGGTCGCCGCCGAGAACGGGCATCCGCCCTTCAGGTAGGTGGTGAGACTCCAGCCTTCCTGCTTCGCGATGATCGTCATCGCCGGGATCCAGTGCTCGGCGTGCGAATCGCCGACGAGGGCGACCTTCAGTCCGTCACCGGTCGCGAGCTGGCAGGTCACGACGCCTGTCGAACCGGCGTAGGCGCGGCAGTTCTTGTGCGGAGGCTCGACACCGTCTTTGAGCCCGGCCGCCTGGTCGGGCACGATCACGTCGTCGAGGTCGTGATTCACGCACGGCTGGTCCGCCGGGTCGAATGCGGCGGCGCCGAAGCAGTCCGCGCCGGACTTCTGCAACACCTTCGCCTCGTGCAGCGAAGCAGTCACCCGCGTGTCGAGCGTGTTCTGTTCCAGCTGGGCCGGGGTGACGACGATCGCCGCCGCAATGACCATCGCGCCGAGCGTCAGGTAGGGGGTTCTCGTGCCGAGGAACCGGCTCCGGCGAACGGGATTCTCGACGAAGGTGCGAGTGAGAGCGGCCAGCACGAACGAGCCGACGAGGATGACCGCGGCGTCTTCGAGGTTCAGCGGATGCTTCACGATGATCGGCAGCAGCACGATCGGCGGCCAGTGCCAGAGGTACAGCGAGTACGAGACATCCCCGGTCCACTGCACGGGTCGCAGGCCGAAGACGTTCGACAGCGAGAATCTCCCGGCCGGGCTGCCCGCGGCGATGATGGCCGCGGTCGCGACCGCGGGGATGAGCGCCTCCCATCCCGGGAACGGCAGCGTGTTCGGGTACAAAACGAGGAACGCGAGCAGCACGATCGTCGCCACCCACGAGACGGTGAGGGCGAGCCGTCGGCCCATCGCGGGAACATGTTCGAGCACCAGTGCGAGCACGCCGCCCAGGCCGAACTCCCAGGCCCGGGCGGTGGTGACGAAATACGCCGCCGGGTCGTTCTGCGCCACCAGCAGAATGCCGTATGCGAGCGACGCGAGCGTAACGACTCCGAGGATGATGCCGACCGTGACGGCTTTCGCGCGCGTGCCGCCGCGAACGATCTTCGCCGCGATCAGCACGCCGAGGGAGATGAGCAGCGGCCAGACGACGTAGAACTGTTCCTCGACCGAGAGCGACCAGTAGTGCTGAACCGGCGATGGGGCGTTCGTCGATGCGAAGTAGTCGACGCTGTTGCCGGCGAGCACCCAGTTCTCGAAGTACAGCGCGCTCGCACGGAACTCCGACAAAAACTGGTCCCACGACGCCTGCGGCACGAACGCGATCGTGACCACGAGCGACACCGCGATGACGAGAAGGCTCGCGGGGAGCAGTCGGCGGGCGCGGCGGGCCCAGAAGGCCGCGAAGCGGATGCGTCCGCTCCGCGCCACCTCGCGCAGCAGGTGCGACGTGATGAGAAAGCCGGAGATGACGAAGAAGACGTCGACGCCCGCGAAGCCTCCGCGCACCGCATCCGGCCAGAGGTGATAGAGCACCACTCCGAGCACGGCGATGGCCCGAAGCGCCTGGATCTCCGGACGGAGGGGACGAGCTCGAGTCTCCGCCGAGGTCGCCTTCGGGGCGGGCCTAGCCTTCGGCATCCAGCATCCGCGCGAGCACTCCGCGGTAGCCCGCGCCGATCCGCGCGAGCGAGTAGTCATCGGCGCGCCTGAGCGCGCCTGCCCCGAGCTTCGTGCGCAGCGCGTCGTCGCCGAGGAGGCGGTCGACGGCGCCGCCGAGGGCGGTGGCATCCTGCTGCGGCACGAGCAGCCCGTTCACGCCGTCGGTCAGCGCCTCGTTGATGCCGGGAAGGTCGGACGCGATGATCGCGGAGCCCATCGCCGCTGCCTCGAGCAGCACGACCGGCAGGCCCTCCTTGTCGCCGGAGAGCGCCGACACCGACGGCAGCACGAGAATCGACGCCGCCGCCATCTCTTCGAGCACGCGCTCGCGGCTGAGCTGGCCCGCGAAGGTGACGGGAAGGCCCTTCGCCTCCTGTTCGAGCTGCTGGCGCAGGGGACCGTCGCCGACGATGGTGAGGGTCCAGGCATCCGATGCCACGTGGTTGCGCAGGGCGTCGAGCAGCACCGTGATGCCCTTCTTCTCGACGAGACGCCCCACCACGAGCAGGCGCCCGGGCACCTGCTTCGCGCCCTGGCGGGCGGCGCCGGCCTGGTCGAGCGGAACACCCATGGGCAGCAGGGTCAGCTTGGATGCCGCGACGCCCCAGCTCTCGAGTTGTGCGATCATCTCGGCGTTGACCGTCGTGACCGCCTTCGCCCTGCCGAGCACTCGGCGCTTGACGCGCAGGGCGACCGGGTTGTTGAGCGCGTACACGTCGCCGCCGTGGGTCGTGACCAGCAGTGGGACGTGCTTCGCGGTCATCGTCGCCGAGACGCCCTGTGGGATGACCCAGTGGGCATGGATGGCGTCGGGTTGGAGCTGTTTCACGACGCGGCGGATTGCGCGCATCTGGCCGAGCACGAGCGGCAGCACCTGCAGCCAGCGCGACCGCTTCGCACGCAGGTTGTCGAGGATGGCCCCATCCGCGAGGTCTTCCCAGCGCTTCGCGAAGTATCCGAACCGGATGACGTCGACCCGGCCGATCTTTTCGGTCGCCGCCGCGCCACGAACACGCGGCGTGAGCACCGTCACCTCGTAGTCATCGGCCTCCTGCTCGGCGATGTCGTAGACGAACGCCGGGACGCCGTCATCCATTCGCGCCGGAAAAGTGGAGGCGAGCACGAGCAGCCTGCGTGGGCGGGTGAGGTCTGGCATGGGCTCCCAGTCGTCCAAATCGTTCGGCGCGTTATGCTGTTCCGGTTGTAAATCCATAAGACGGGACGTAACCCAGGCAGTGCGAGTCCTCATCCACAACAGCGACTCTCCCAAGAATCGCGGAGACCGAGCCATTCTAGTCGGGCTCATCGAGCTGGTTCGCCGTCGCTGGCCCCACGCCGAGATCTGGTCGCTGTCGCAGTTCCGGGAACGCGACGAGCGCTGGTTCGGCATCCGGTTCCTGCCTCAGTCGCCGTATTCCACGAAGCTCGGGCAGTGGCTGTCGCTGCTGCGCTTCGCCCGCACGAGCGACGTCGTGCTGTGGGGCGGCGGCGAGATCATGAAGGATTACACGAACCGTCTCGGGCTCGTCTATTGGCGCATCAAGCTGACCGCGCTGAGTGCCGTCAACCGCCGCATCCTCGGCGCGTTCCAGGGCATCGGGCCGACGACCGCGGCCTCGAGCAAGCGTGCCATCGCCGCGACCGTGAACCGAACGAAGGCCTTCATCACGCGCGATGAGGAGTCCCGCGCGAAGCTCGAATCGTGGGGAGCGAAGCGGCCCATCGTCGCGTCGTACGATCCCGCGGTCATGGGTACGCCGGCGCCGTTCGATGCGGACGTCGAGAAGCGGCTCGCCGACTCATCCGACATCTCCGCCGAGTTCCTGCGCGGAGCGATCGGCTTCGGCCTGCGCCGCTGGTTCCACTACAAGCAGTCCGGCTTCCTGCCCGCGAAGTACCGCAGGGGATACTCCGACACCGAAGCCGACAGTCCCGAGCTCGTCACCTACCGCCAGCGCGTCGCGGAGCTCGCCGACCGCCTGGTCGAGGAGCACGGTGTGAACATCGTGTTCTTCCCGATGCACATGGATGCCTCGGAGGGCGACGCCGAGTTCGCCGACTCCGTCATCGCGCTCATGCGGCACGGCGACCGAACGCGCGTGCTTGCGGCCGACATCTTCTCATCGAACGAATACGCGGGCATCATGGGCCAGCTGCGGTTCTTCGTCGCCTCGCGGCTGCACTCCGCCATTCTCGCGACGATGGCGAACGTTCCGTCGTTCGTGCTCTACTACGTCGACAAGGGTCGCCTCTACTTCGAGCAGATCGGCATGCAGCGCTACAGCGCCCCGATCGATTCGATCCTCGAGGATGGCGCGGTCGAACGTCTGCTCGACACCCTGCGCTCGCTCGTAGGTGAGTCCGCCGCGGTTCGCGCCGAACTCACCGCCGCCATCTCGTCGATGACCGCAGACATCGAGAAGGACTTCGACCGCGCTCTCAGCGAAGCGGGCATCCGGTGAGCCCGCGCACGCGAAAGATCGTCACGCGCGCGATCCCGATCGCGTTCTATGTGCTGCTCGCGGTCTTTCTCGTGCTGTACATCAGGAGCATCGACTGGAATGAGTTCGCGAAAGCGCAGTTCAACGTCGTCTTCCTGCTCATCGCGACCGCCTTCAGCCTCGGTTTTCGCTACTGGGGAGTCGGGATCTGGTTCTTCCTGCTGCGAAAGCTCGGCGCGGGGTCGCTGCGCGGCAAGCAGACCGAGCTGACCTACGTCTACGCCAAGTCGTGGCTCGGCCGCTATATCCCGGGAGCCGCGACCTGGATCGTCGGCAAGGTGTACTTCGCCTCCAAGCTCGGCATCTCGCGCGCGCGACTCGGCGTGAGTGGCCTGCTCGAGGGTGCGCTGCAGATCGCGGCGACACTGGCGCTCGGCATCCTGCTGATCCTCATCGACCCGCGCACGGCCGCGCTCGACTCGTGGTACCGCATCGCGATGGTCGTCGCGTTCGTGCTCTGTGTGATCGCGCTGATCCCGCGGGTGTTCGAGTTCATCGTGAATCTTGCGCTTCGCATCATCCGTCGTCCCCCGCTCGACCGCTCGCTGTTCCCGCGTACGAGCACGATGATCGCGAGCGCGCTGCTCTATTTCTGCGGCGCGCTCATCGCGGGCGTTTCGTACTACTTCATTGCGGCATCGATCTACCCGACCATCCAGCCGAGCGACATCCTGTTCGTGGTCGGTGCCACGAGCCTTGCGTCGGCGGCCAGCATGATCGCGATCTTCGCGCCGGGTGGCCTCGGCGTGCGCGAGGGAATCCTGCTCGTGCTGCTCGCCGTGGTGATGCCGAAGGAGATCGCCGGTCTCGTCGTCGTCGTCACGCGCGTGTGGAGCATCGCCGTGGACGCGTTGTTCTTCGCCGTCGCCGGGGTCGTGTTCGCCATCCGCAAGTCGCGGGGCCACTTGATGGCCGACGAACCCGACGCGAGCCAGCCGGATGCCGACGTCTCGGTGATCGACGAGGCCGCTACGGATGCAGGTGGCCCGCGATCCTGAGCATGAGCGGCGCACCGACCTGCGAGAACCAGCTCGGTGTCGTCGCATAGCTGAGGAAGCTCAGGATCGAGTCGTGGGTGAGCACCAGCACCGCGACGAACACGATCGCGAGGATGGCGATGACCGCGCGGGGCACCGCCGGCACCTTGCGCCATAGCCACAGCGCTCCATAGAGGGATGCCGCGATGCCGAAGGCATACACGGGAAGCATGTAGCGACCCGAGAACGCGTAGAGGCGATCGACCGAGAGGTAGGTGTGCAGGTTGAACACGTACAGGCTGGCCGCGTACAGCACCGACGCACCAGCGACGAAGATGAGCGACGGGGTCGACCAGAGCCGCTTCGTCGCGAGAATGGTGACGATCAGCCCGAGCACGAGGGCGACGAAGCCGAGCACCAGGACCCAGTGCGTGACACTCCAGGACGTGCCGGGTCCGCGGTAGAAGAACATCGACTGGTAGTAGATATTCGTCCACATCCCGGTGAACGAGAACGGTGAGTAGTGCTGCGCCTGTGCAGCGCCGGACGCGAGCGCCGCGTGATACTGCTGCGCGACCACGGTGTTGCGCCGGAAGATGTCGAAGTTGGCGAGGCACGCGGCTCGGGCGTAGATCTTGTCGCAGTCGGGATCTGCCGCGCCGAAGCGCAGGTAGTTGACGACGATGCGTTCGACGAAGAGCGCGAGGGAGGCGACGGCGGCGAGCACCAGTAGCACGAGGCTCACGCGGTGCTCGCGCCAGGCGCCGCCGGCGGAGACGAACAGCCCCGGCTCATGCCTGCGCCGTCGCGAGATTGCGACGTACAGGATGGCGGCGACACCGATGGCGACCACGAAAGGCATGAACGTGTATTTCGTGATCGACGCGAGGCAGGCGTAGGCGATGGCCGCGAGCAGCATGCGTGCCGACGCCGTCTGCAGGAACCGCACGATCGCGAGCAGGAACAGCAGGAACAGTGCCATCGACGGGATGTCGTAGGTGACGCCCGCCGATTGCCACACGAACCGGCCGGTGAATGCAAGGGCCGCGATCGACCAGCCGGCAATCGCGGTGCTCGCACCGACCGCGAGCAGGATGCGGCGCGTGATCACGATCGACGCGAGACCCGTGAGCGAGGTGAGCACTCGCAGCAGGATGACGGTCGTCGCATACGTGAGATGCATGGCCTCGAACAGCCGGGCAGGGAAGCTCATCACGTAGTAGTACAGGTAGCTCGGGAAGCGCTCGACGTCGCCAAGCCACAGCGCCGGATTCGAGATGTGGGTCACGAACGGGCCATCCGTCACCGGCCGCTCGGCGTAGAAGAGGATGTTGCCGATGTGCCGGAATTCGTCGGGAACGCGCGACGTGCGCGTGATGAAGTGCACCCCGTCGCGGATGCCGGCGTCCGGCGGGATGTACACGACGATGGCGAAGAACACGGCGGTCGCCATGAACAGGATCATGACGGCGGGGGCGAACCAGCGGTGGGTCGGCAGCAGCCACAGGCGTCGTGCGGCCCGGATGATGCGCTCTGACGCTGCCGGGCGAGTTGACGGTTGCGCGGTGAGCGTCGTCACGGAACCTACTTGTCGTTGAGTTTCAGGATGTCGACATGACAGGGCACAATATTGGCACCCTTCAGGTCGGAACAAGAGATATTCGTGGTGTACGACTTCACGAGTGTCGCGAAGGGCGCGGCATCCGGCTGTTTGCTGCCGACCGGCGTATAGGTGATGAAGTAGTCGATGCCGTTCTTCGTCAGCACCTTCTGGAACGCCGGGTTGGTGATGTCGTAGTTGTGCCCGGACGTGCCGTAGACCTGGCCGTCGAGGTACCAGGCGAGCCGCAGTGTCATGCGGTAGTTCGTGCCGACCATCTTGCTGTGGTCGGGGATGACCCTGTCGCGGATGAGTTGCTGCGAGAACGAGTACGGAGTCGGCTCGAGCGGCGCGTGGATGAGGTAGCCGACGCCCGGCGACGAACGCAGGTACTGGAACGGCGCGGGGAAGCCGAGGAGGCCCTGGGTCGCGGCGGAGAAGGGGATGATCGCGATGAGGACGACGGCGAGGGCGCGGCGCCACTTCCAGCCCGGGCGGTCGCGGAACGCCGCAGCGAACCGTGACCAGATCGGCGGGATCATGAGACTCAGCAGCATCGCGGACAACGGGAGCAGCGGCCAGTAGTAGCGCACGTTGCCGCCACCACTCGAGACCTGCGTGATCGCGGCGTACCCGGCGAAGTAGACCACCCACACGGTCGCCACCCAGACGGCCGGCCGGAACCGCGCGAATCGCACGAAGCCGAGCGCCAGCGCGAGCACGAACGCGGCGACTGTCAGCCAGGCGAACGGCGCGAACGACGCGATCTTCTGCAGGTAGTACGGGAAGACATTGACGCGCTCTTCAAGGTAGAACTTGAGGCGTGAGGCGAGCGACGCCTTAGTCGTGGTGTCGGCGCCATCCGTCGTCTCGACGCTGCGGTCTTCGTTGTAGGCGACGGCGTACTTGTTCGGCGGCGTGGGCAGCTGCAGCGGGTCGAGGTTCTGCGGGGCGTTCGCCGTGGCATCCGACGTGGGATCGAACTTGGAGCTGACGTTTACCGCGGCCGACGTACCGAGCGTGAACTCGTGGTACTTCACGCTGAGCGCACCGACCCAGGGGGCCGCGACCACGAGGAATGTGACGAGGATCGTGACCGGCATCGACACCCACGACCGCTTCATCGCACGGCGATCGGCATCCGGCCGCTCGTGACGCTCGGCGATCATGCGCACGACCAGCCAGATGATGGTCACCACCACGAAGACGGGGATGAGATATTGCTTCGTGACGTAGCCGACGACGCCGAGCGCACCGAGGATGATCCCGGCGACGATGCGCTGTTTCGCGGTGCCCGGTCGCAGTTTGGCATCGATCTCGATGAGCGCGAATGTGAAGACGATGACCCAGGTCACCACCCAGGCGTCGGGGGTGATCGTCCACGCGACACTGAGGTAGAGCGTGAAGGCCGAGGCCAGGGAGATCACGGTGGCCCAGAACTGGCCGCCGGACAGGCGCCAGACGATCCAGGTCGCCATCGCGGTGCCGATGATGCCCGCGAGTGCGTTCACGAACATGAACGTCGTGAGCGGGTCTGCTCCGACAGCGATCGGCGGCGCCATCAGCCAGCTGACCCACGGCGACCAGTAGGCGTTGACGGCGTACGACGCCTGGCCGTGCGCGTACTGCTTCGCGATCGACATGTACGAGATGCCGTCGATGTTGCTGAGGTTCAGGCGCGAGACCCAGGCGGCCCAGAGGTAGAACAGCGCGGCGACGATATTGCCGACGAGCAGCAGGACCTTCTTGCCCCGGGGTGTCGCGAGCGCGGCGAAACGAGACGTACGTGCTGGGGGCATCACATCAATATAGCCTGCGGACCTCGGGCGGAAGCCGCCACGGGATCAGCTGTGGACAGCCTCGTCGGGGTCACTGGGCCGGGGTCAGGCGCAGGTCGGTGTCGTCGATGCGCAGGTACTGGTTGGGGGTGTCGACCTGCACGACGTAGCGCAGTTCGGTATGGCCGGCCGTGGTGATCGGCAGTGTCGCGTTGACCTGCTCCCACGTATTGCCGACCGTGAACGGAAGGCTGACCGACTCCATCGTTCCGCCCGCGGCATACAGCTGCAGGTGGCCGGAGACGGTTGCGCCGGTCGTCGCCGCCTTCACCCAGACCGAAGCCGTGTACGACTCGCCGACTGCCGTGGTGTGGATGACGGTCTGCTTGATACGATCGCCCGCCGTCGGCGTGATCATGCGCAGGTAGTAGTTGCCCGAGTGCGCGTACGCCGCCGACTTGTAGGCCTCGTAGGTGGCGGATGACCCGTCGCCCGGAACCCACGGCTGCGTCGACGCACCCTGCTCGAAGCCCGGGTCGACGAGACCGTTGGTCGTCATCGGCACCTGCGGCGGAACGTAGGTGCTGTCGTAGAAGAAGGTCGCGTCATCCATACGCAGGTACTGCTTCGGGGTGTCGAGTTCGACGATGAAGCGCACCTGGGTGTGGCCGGGTTTCATCACGGTGAGGTTCGCCGTGACATCCGTCCAGGTGTCGGTCAGCGAGAACGGTACGGAGACCTTCTCGGTGGATCCGCCGACCGCCCAGAGCTGCAGGGTGCCGTTCACGGTCGTGTTCGCGGCGGATGCCCGCATCCAGATCGCGCCCTGGTAGATGCCATTCACCGCGGTCTTGTACGACAGGGTCTGCTTGGCGAGCGCCCCGGCCTTCGACGTGATGAGGCGCAGGTACTTCTTGCCGGAGTGCGCGCTCGAGCTCGAAGCGTACGACGAGAGGGTGGCGCCGCCCTGGCTGCCGTGCGTCCAGTACTTCGTGCCAGGGTTCGACTCGAAGCCGGGGTTGTGGAGGCGGTTCGCCGGGTTGCCGAAGTACGACGTGAAGTAGTTGAAGAAGTTGCGATTGCCGTACGACGAGCAGGAGTCACCCGTTCCGGTGCCGGCAGCCAGCGCCGCAGCGTTCGGCACGTACGGCGTGTAGATGTAGAGCCCCGCGGTCGCCTGCGAGCGGATGTAGACCTTCGCCGTGCCGCACTTCGAGTTCGGGTTGTACTTGATGCTGTTGGTCTGGCCCGCGCGGATCGAGTAATGCGACGGGTTGTTCTTGTAGTACTGGAACTGCCAGGCCGCGCTGTACACCTGGTTGAAGAGCCCGTAGTACTTCGAGTCGCAGACGGAGGAGTCCGGGCATCCATAACCCATGGCCTTGCGGTAGATCGAGCTGGAGCGAGCGCCGCCGGTCAGGAATGACTGCTCCTTTTGCAGCGTCACGAGGATGACCTCGGGGTTGATGCGGCACGCGGCCGCGACGCGCGCGATGATCGTCGCCGCGTTCTCGCTCGACTTGCCCGTGTAGGTCGCGCACTGCGCGTCGGCCTTACGGGTGGTGGTCTTCATCGAGTAGTCGGCGAGGCAGGTGTACTTCACTCCACCGGTGGTGTGCGTCTGGCAGTCGGGATCCTTCGACCTGATGAACGACTCGATCTGCGAGGCGTTCATCGCGGTGCCGTTGAAGAAGATGTCGTCGGTGATCAGGAGTCCGGGGTCGAAACCACCGAGGTCGGCGGCCTTTGCCGGGGGAGCGGTAATCGTGGGCACGACGACAGCGAGGAATCCGGCTACCAGCGTGATGCCGAGCACGATCGCGACGGCGCGCAGCCCGCGCCTGGTGCGTGCGCCGGCCCCCGACGAGCGCACGCGAGAAAGCGTAAGAGTAGTCATCCCCGTGTCCTGCCATTCCGTGGCATCACGAGAAGATCGGCCGATTCCCCCAGAGCCAGTGCACGCCAGTCTAAACGCGGATTCGCGATCAGCCCAGCTTTTCCCGGTCAGACTCGACCATCGCGGCGACGATCTGCTCGAAGGCGACGGAGGGCGTCCAGCCGAGGATGTCGCGGGCGCGGGTCGCGTCGCCGACGAGCGCCGGGGCATCCTGCGGCCGCATGAACCGCGGGTCCTGGCGTACGAATCGCTCCCAGTCGTCGATGCCCGCCGCGGCGAAAGCGGCCGCCACGAAGTCGCGCACCGTGTGCACGATCCCGGTCGCGATGATGTAGTCGCCGGCCTCGCCGTCGACAGCGAGAGCGAGCGCCCCCGCGTAGTCAGGGGCCCAGCCCCAGTCGCGCCGGGCGTCGAGGTTGCCGAGCGTGAGCGTGTCGTCGAGGCCCGCCGCGATGCGCGCGACGCCCGACGTGATCTTGCGGGTGACGAACTGCTCCGGGCGCCGGGGCGACTCGTGGTTGTACAGGATGCAGCTCGTGGCGTGCAGCCCGTTCGCGCGATACACGCCGACCAGGTGGTGCGCGTAGGCCTTCGCCGCGCCATAGGGATTGAGCGGCGCGATGCGCGTCGACTCGGTCTGCGGCACGTCTGCGGCGTTGCCGAACAGCTCGGCGCTCGACGCCTGCACGAATGCGACGGGCTTGGCGGCATCCCGCTGCAGGCGCTCCGCCGCGTCGAGGAGCGTCGCGACGGCGAGCCCGGTCACCCGGGCCGTCAGCTGCGGCTGTTCCCACGACTGCGCGACCGAGGTCAGCCCGCCGAGGTTGAAGATCGCGTCGGGCGCGATCTTCTCCACGAGTCCGGACAGTCGCGCGTCATCCGCCAGGTCACCCGAGTGCAGCACCGCGGCGGGGGAGCGCTCGTGCAGCGACTGCTCGAGGTCATCCGCATCGCGCACCATGCCGTGGACGGCCCAGCCCGAAGCGACCAGCTGCTCGCACAGGTAGCTGCCGGTCTGGCCGGTGATGCCGGTGATGAGGGCGGTTCGCATGGACGAGCTCGGATGCTGGTCAGGCGGCGCCGTGGCGCGCGAGGTCGGCGTCGACCATCATCCTCACGAGGTCGGGGAACGCGACCTTCGGCTCCCAGCCGAGCGTGGTGCGGGCCTTCGTCGCGTCGCCGATCAGCAGGTCGACCTCCGCTGGTCGGAAGAATGCCGGGTCCTGGTAGACGTGCTTCTCCCAGTCCGCGATGCCGACGTGGTCGAAGGCGACCTCGAGGTACTCGCGCACCGAGTGGGTCTCGCCCGTCGAGATGACGTAGTCGCCGCCCTCGGGCTGCTGCAGCATCCGCCACATCGCGTCGACGTAGTCGCCCGCGAAGCCCCAGTCGCGCTGGGCGTCGAGGTTGCCGAGCACGAGCTGCTCCTGCAGGCCGAGCTTGATGCGGGCCACCGCGAGGCTGATCTTGCGGGTGACGAACTCCGGCCCGCGCATCGGTGACTCGTGGTTGAACAGCACGCCGCTGGAGGCGTGCATCCCGTACGACTCGCGGTAGTTGATGGTCATGTAGTGGCCGAAGACCTTGGCGACGCCGTATGGCGACCGCGGCCACAGCAGCGTCGACTCGCTCTGAGGGACCTGCTGGACCTTGCCGAACATCTCGGAGCTCGACGCCTGGTAGAACTTCACCTTCGCGATGTCGCCGCCCGCGTGGATGCGGGTCGCCTCGAGCGCGTTGAGCACGCCCTTGCCGGTGACGTCGCTCGTGAGCGACGCGTTCTCCCAGGAGTAGGCGACGAAAGAGATGGCGCCGAGGTTGTAGAACTCGTCGGGCTGGCTCGCGCCGAGTGCGCGGATGAGGCTCGAGGTGTCCATCAGGTCGCCGGTGAGGATCTTCACATCGGGCAGTTCGGTGCGCAGGAACTCGATCTTCGGGTTGTTCTGGCCACGCACCAGCCCGTAGACCTCGTAGCCCTTCTCGAGGAGCAATTTCGACAGGTAGTACCCGTCCTGCCCCGTGATGCCTGTGATGAAAGCCCGAGTCATGCCCCCACCCTACCGGCACGCTGTACTCTCGATAGGTCAGTCCCCGGCCACGCCCGGCCCTCGTCGAAAGCCTCCTGAAGCTCGTGACCGCATCCCCGCACGTCCTCGTCGACGCGACCGCGATCCCGCGCAATCGCGGAGGGGTCGGTCGCTACCTCGAGCACCTGCTTCCGGCGCTGGATGCCGCCGGTACCCGCATGACGATCGTGGCCCAGGCGCACGACGCCGACTGGATCGGCCGTTCTGCCCCGGGCGCCACGGTCGTGGTTCCGCGTGCGGCGATCGCCTCCCGGCCGCGCCGTCTGGCCTGGGAGCAGGTCGGGCTTCCCCGGCTCGCCGCCCGCCGTCGCGCCGACGTCATCTTCTCGCCGCACTACACGATGCCGGTGCTCGCGCGCGTGCCCGTCGTTGTCACGCTGCACGACGCGACCTTCTTCTCGCACCCCGAACTGCACGGCCGCGGCAAGGGCGAGTTCTTCCGTCGCTGGTCGATGTACTCGCTCCGCCACGCTGCCGCCACGATCGTGCCGAGCCGCGCGACGGCCACCGAGCTCGAGAAGTGGGCGGGTGCGTCACCGGGATCGAGTGTCGTCGCCTACCACGGCGTCGACACGACTGTCTTCCACGAGCCGAGTGTGCGCCAGCGCGACGCCGCACGAGAGCTCGTCGGCCGGCGCGACTGGGTCGCGTTCCTCGGCACCATCGAGCCGCGTAAGAACGTCGGTGCGCTCGTCGCCGCGTTCGCGGCGCTCGTCTCAGACGATGCCGTGGCAGCGCGGTACCCGTCACTCGCCCTGGCGCTCGCCGGCGGCAGCGGCTGGGACGAGACGGTGGATGACGCGATCGGTTCCAGCGGCGCATCCGACCGCATCCTGCGTCTCGGCTTCGTGCCCGACGACCAGCTCGCCGGCCTCCTCGGCGCCTCGCTCGTGGTCGCCTACCCGAGCCTCGGCGAAGGCTTCGGCCTGCCCGTGCTCGAGGCGATGGCGACGGGAGCTCCCGTCGTGACGACGCCGCTGCTCGCCCTTCCCGAGGTCGGTGGGGATGTCGCGGTCTACACCGATCCCGACGCCGCATCCATCGAGGCGGCACTTCGCACCCTGCTGCTCGACGATGACGAGCGCGCGAGCCGAGGGCGATCGGGGATCGAGCGTGCCGCCACCTTCAGCTGGGCGGCGAGTGCCGCGATCCACTCCGATGTCTTCGCGCGAGCGGCGGGGGAGCGCTGATGGCCCGCGTCGCGGCGCTGACCGTCGCCTACGGTTCGTCGGGCGAGATCCCGGCGTTCGCCGACTCCCTCGTGACCTCGGCTGCGGAGAGTGGTCACGAGGTCGACCTGTACGTGATCGACAACAGCGGCGACCCGGCGGAGATCGCGGCGCTGTCGGCGATGCCGCAGATCCACCGCTTCATCGCGAGCCCCGCGAACCTCGGCTACGGCGGCGGCATGAACGCCCTCGTGCGCAGCCTCGACTCCGACTACGACTGGTACCTGGTCTGCAATCCCGACATCCGCTTCCGGCCGAGTGCGATCGGTGCGCTGCTGGCGGCGGGGGACCGGCATCCCGAGGCCGCCGTCTTCGGCCCCCTGATCTTCGGCGACAACGGGCGCGTGTATCCGTCGGCGCGGGCGTTCCCGTCGATTCGCACCGGGGTCGGCCACGCGCTGTTCGCCAACGTCTGGCCGGCCAACCCGTGGACAGCGCGGTACCACCGCGGCGGCGCGACCGACCTGACCATCGAGAAGAACGTCGACTGGCTGTCGGGCGCCTGCATGCTGCTGCGCCCGGAGGCGTTCCAGTCGGTGGACGGTTTCGACGAGGGCTTCTTCATGTACTTCGAAGACGTCGACATCGCATTCCGCCTCGCGCGCCTCGGCCGCAAGGCTGTCTACGTGCCCGACGCGGTCATCTCGCACAGCGGCGCGCACTCGACGCGCAGCCAGGCTGACTTCATGCGCAAGGTGCACCACGAGAGCGCCAGGCGCTACCTCGACAAGAAGTACAGCGCGTGGTGGCTGTGGCCGCTGCGCGTCGCGCTGCGGGTGGCGCTGTGGGCGCGCCGCACGGGGCTGTCGTTCCTGTCGCGGCGCAGCGGCAAGGGGCGGCTGGGCTAGCTGCCCTTCGTGACCTTCCAGACGATCACGTGCAGGTGGAGGTGCGTCCAGTCCTGCAGCTGCGGTCGCTGTTCGAGCAGGCTGATGTCGCTGGTCGCCTGGCCGACCCGCGTGATGTCGAGGTCGGATGATGCGAGCCGTTCGTCGAGCGGCCGGCCCGACTTCTGCGTCTCGTACACGTAGACCGTGCCGTGCTCCGCGACATCGGCATCGAGCTCGGCCGCCGACGGCACCTCGTCGGGCCGGAAATCGTCGTGGCCCTGTCGCACGTTGATGAAGTCGTAGCCGAGGCTGCGCTGCATCGGAACGGCGAACGCCATCCACTCGTTCGGAAAGAAGAATCCGGCCGCCTGCTTCGTCGACGTGCCGGCCCAGACCAGGGCGTCGTCGGTCTTCGTGAAGGAGGCGAGTTTCAGGGTGTAGTCCTGCGCGCCGGCCATGTAGGTGTCTTCGGCCTCTCGCACCAGGATCGGTGTGTTCGCGGCGGCCATCACGACGCCGATGAGCACGACCGCGACGGCGGGGAGCGCGGCCCGGCTCCTGCGGGCCGTCATCCACCCGGTTGCGCGTTCCCCCCAGCGCTCCTTCGCAAAACGAAGGAGACCGGCGGCGCCGATCGCCGCGGCGACCAGCATCGCGGGAAGCACCTCGCTGACGAGGTACCGGTCCCAGTACAGGAAGAAGGCGTGCGGGCGGTCGCTGCCGAGGCGGTGCACCTGGAACGCCATGAGGAACAGCGCGGTCGCCGCCGCGAGCAGCAGCACCGCGGTCGTCGCATCCTGCCGCCTGGTGCGCCACACGATGACGAGGGCGACCACCGTGAGCACCGGCAGCCACACCCCCATCCGCCACACGATGAACCAGATATTCGACCCGACCGCGGCATACAAAACGAAGGAGATCACGTACGCGATGGCACCGACGAGCGCAATAACGCCAGCCGCGCGCGATCCTCCTTCGTTTTCGGCGATACCGTCGGGGTGGCGCTCGGCCGTGCGACGACGGGCGCGCGACGCCCAGAAGGAGGCCGCGACCGCGAGGGCCAGCACGACGAGCAGCACGGCGGCGAGACGGATGCCGGGATGCAGCACCCCGGCGCCCTTCAGCGCGAAATAAACGGATGACGGGAGCTGCTGCTTCACCTGCGTCGTCACGAAGTAGGTGGGGATGACGGCGACGCCGTACCAGATGCCGGCCTCGGCGCCGGCGAGAGTGGCGATCGCGAACACCCAGGTGCGCCGGGCCCAGCGCCGCCACACCGGCACGATCGTCATGATGAGCGCGAGCGGGATGAGCGGCACGAGCAGGAAGCTGCCGCTCGCCCGAAGCAGGCACAGGTCGAGCATCACGAGGAACGTCATGACCGCGTAGGGAGCGATCATCCTTCGTTCTGCGTTGAGCAGCGCGAAGAACAGCATCAGCCACACCACGAAGACGGGCGCGTTGAGCGCTTCGCTGCTCGGCAGGTAGCTGTACCAGATCGCGTGCACGTTCACGGCCATCGCGGCGGCGATGCCGACGACGATCCAGGCGTTGATCCCGATGCGGGTGAGGATGCGGGCGACGACCGCGATGAAGAGGAAGCCGCAGAACGCGATGCCCGCGGTCGTGCCCGAGATGCCGAGCACCGCGCGGCCGACGGCCAGGAATACGGAGAAGACCGGCGGCCAGCTCGCCGCGAGATGGCCGGTGCGTACGAACTCGTTGCCCCAGTTGACGTACGCACCCATGTCGCCGACCCACGGCAGGAACGTCGAGTCGTGCAGCCGGAACGCGACCGCGACCACGACCACGACGATCCAGGTGATGACGAGGACTCGCGAGGGCCGCATCCGCTCGCTCCGCCCGCTCCCGCGCGGGAAGCCGACCCGCCGGCGCGCGGCGAACACCGCGAACCCGGCGAGAACGAGGCCGGCGAGGATGACCCCGGCGATGCCGAAGACGTTCCAGGCGGTGAGCGAGAGCGTCAGGAAGACGACGCCGTAGGCCGCGGAGTCGGTCGCGTAGGCGATCCACGACTCATCCTGCTGCCGCAGCGCGCTCGCGAAAGGGATTCCGACGACGAGAAAGAGGATGCCGGTAACCACGACGGCCAGTGCAACCTCGATCACGTTCAATCCCTTCGGAAGTCCGTAGTTACCCTAGCTGCCGGACCCCTCCCGTAAGCTTTACGGCGTGAATCCCCCGTCCGATGCGAGTTCGTCGTCGACCTCCGCGCCGGCGCCTGCGAAAACGAAGGAGTTGCAGCAGCAACTCGACACGTTGCAGAACGAACGGGTCGAGGAGTGGGTGCGTCTCATTCGTTTTGGCGGCACCATCCCGCTCGCCGTCGAGAGCTCGCTGTCGTGGCGGCTCACGCGTCCGGTGCGTCTCGCGCAGACCGCGATGCTCGTTCTTCGCCGCGACGGCGCCAACCGGTTCTGGGCGACCGTCTTCTACCGGCTCCGCCGCCTGGCGGGGCGCTCGTGACGGTTGCCCCAGAGGTCGCCGCGCTGGTGGCCCGCCTGCGTGTGGTCGCCCCGTTCCTCGACGCGACGGTGGATGCCGCCCTCACGCACGGCCCGCTGCTGGCGGCGCTCGCCGCATCCGTACGCCGCACGCCCACGCACGACCGCATCTGGCTGCTCGCGACCGCGGTCGCCGGCGGCTACCCGACGGCCGCCGAGGTCATCGACATCGCTCGTGGCCTGAAGTCCGCTCGGCCCGGCGGCGAGATCGGCGCCGTGCTGGCCGGCGTCGCCCGCACCGCGTCGGCCGTCCGCGACGCGAACGTCGACGCCGTCGTGCTGCCGGGCGTCGTGCTGTCGGATGTCGACTTCTGCGCGAACCACATCCACAACACCGGCATCCAGCGCGTCGTCCGCAACACGATGCGCCACTGGGCGTCGGGCCGTGAGGTCGAATTCGTCGCCTGGTCCCCCGATCGCACGGGCTACCGCCGCCTCACGCCGATGCAGCGCGAGCTCGTCGTCGACTGGACCTCGACCACCCCGCAGTCAACCGACTCGCCCGAGCCGGTGCTCGTCATCCCGTGGCACGGCACGGTCGTGCTGCCCGAGGTGCCGTCCGCCGACCTGCTGGAGCGCCAGGCGACCCTCGCGCGCCACTCCGGCAGCCGTGTCGCGCTGGTCGGCTACGACGCGATCCCGATCGTGAGCGCCGACACGATGGTCAATGAGGAATCGGATCGATTCGCCCACTACCTCGAGGTCGTGAAGTACTCCGACCTGGTCGCCTGCATCAGCGCGACGACCGCCGAGGAGTTCCGCGGATTCTCCGCTACGCTCCCGGCGCAGGGCATCGCCGGGCCACGAGTCATCCCGGTGCAGTTGCCGGTGGATGCCGCATCCGCCGACACCGCCCGACCGCCCGCGGAACGTTCGAAACCTCTCGTGCTCATGGTCGGCAGCGTCGAGCCCCGCAAGAACCAGCAGGGCGTGCTGAGCGCGGCCCAGCTGCTGTGGGCCGACGGGCTGGATTTCGAGCTGTTCGTCATCGGCGGCGGCAACTCCTGGTACCTGCAGCAGTTCGACGGCGAGGTGCGCCGCCTGCAGCGCGCCGGGCGCTCGATCACGATCGGTCGCCGAGTGCCGGACGATGTGCTCGCGCAGGCCTACGCGGATGCCACCGTCGTCGTGTTCCCGTCGCTCCAGGAGGGCTACGGCCTGCCCGTCGCCGAGGCGCTCGCGACTCTCACGCCGGTCATCACGACGAACTACGGCAGCACCGCCGAGATCGCGCGCGATGGCGGATGCCTGCTGGTCGACCCGCGCGACGACGACGACATCGCGGCAGCCATCCGGCTCGTGCTGACGGATGCGGCGGTGCACGCCCGCCTCGTCGCCGAAGCCGAAGCGCGCGCGAACGCGACCTGGGCCGACTACGCCGAGGCGCTGTGGACCGAGGTGACCGCGTGACCGCGATCGGCACCGGCAGCCGCGGGCTCCTCCGCGCGCTTCTGCCCGACGTGCGGCCGGCAGCCACGGGGCGCGCGCGCCGCAGGCAGCTGGAACGCGGTATCCCGGTTCCTACCCACCAGCAGGTGTGGCTCATCCTCTCGGTGCTCTCGCGTTCGCTGCCCGACTCGGCGCAGGTGGAGGCCGGTCGCCGGCTGGCCCGCCACCAGGGGATGCGGGCGCTTCTCGCGCAGGTCTCCCGCGAACGCCGCAGGCCAGGGGCGTGGCTGCGCCCGGCGGTCACCATCCTCGATTCGCCCGTGCTGCTCGACATCCAGGAGTCCGCGACCACCAAGCTCGGCACGGGAGTGCAGCGCGTCGCCCGCGAGGTGGCGATGGAGTGGATGGGGCGCGACGGGGTCGAACTCATCGGCTGGTCGACGTCGCGCATCTCGCTGCTGCGCATCGACGCCGACCGTTTCCGTTCGCGCATCGCTCGCGGCTTGTTCCGCCGCGGTCCGGTGGTGCCCTTCGGGGGTACCTACGTTCTCGCGGAGACCACGAATGAGACGGCGCGATCCGAGCGGATCCAGGCGATGGCCGACTATTCGGGAGTGCGCGCGGCGATGATCGGCAACGACGCGATCCCGCTCACCACGGCCGAGACGACCGGCCCGGGCATGCCGGGCGCGTTCGCGAAGTACCTGGCGGCGGCGTCGAGGATGGCGGTCGTGGCGACCATCTCCGAGGCGTCATCGGTCGAATACCGCGGCTGGAAGGCGATGCTCGGCTCCGCGGGTCTCACCGGCCCGGAGGTCGTGACCGTGCCGCTCGCGGCGACATCCCCGCGCCTCGACCCGGCGCTCGAGGCGACTGCGCGCGATCGGTTCCGGGTGGATGACCAGCCGCTGGTCGTCTGCGTCGGCAGTCACGAGCCGCGCAAGAACCACCTCGCCGTGCTCTACGCGGCCGAGCAGCTGTGGGCCGATGGGCTCCGATTTCGTCTCGTGTTCGTCGGCGGCAACGCCTGGAGCAGCGACGAGTTCCGCGCGAAGATCGCCGATCTCTCGGATGCCGGCCGCCCCGTGCACTCCATGTCGGGCCTGCCCGACTCGCTGCTCTGGTGGGGTTACAGGCTGGCCCGGCTGACCGTCTTCCCTTCGCTCAACGAGGGCTACGGACTCCCGGTCGCCGAGTCGCTCTACGCCGGTACTCCGGTCGTCACCAGCGACTTCGGAAGTCTCGCCGAGATCGCCGCAGGCGGCGGATGCGTGCTGGTCGACCCGCGCGACGATTCCGCCATCGCGGCGGGCATCCGCTCCCTTCTCGAGGACGACGAACTGCACCGCCGGCTGTCCGCCGAGGCGTCCGCCCTGCGCCCCAGGACCTGGGCAGAGTACGCGGCGGACGTGTGGCGCGCGACCGTGAATTAGGATGTCTCTCCGTGACTGATATCGCCAAGCGCCGCACCGAGAGGCTCGAAGCCACTCCGTTGACGACGCTGGCGAGTGGCCCGGGCAACTTCTTCCGCGGTACCGCGAACGACCTGCGCGAGCTGTGGAAGCGTCGCGAGTTGCAGGGCATCCTCGTTCGTCGCGAGCTCAAGAACCGCTACAAAGACAGCGCGCTCGGCTTCCTGTGGACGCTGATCAAGCCGATCACGATGCTGCTCGTCTACTACTTCGCGCTCGGCCAGGTGCTCGGCGCGGCCCGCGCGACGCCCGAGTACGCGATCTTCGTCTTCTCCGGCCTCACCATCTGGGGCCTCTACGCCGACATCCTGACGTCGTCGACCATGTCGATCCTGCAGAACGCGGCGCTCATCAAGAAGGTCTACATGCCGCGGGAGGTCTTCCCGCTGGCATCCGTCGGCTCCGCGCTGCTCAACTTCTGCATCCAGTTCGGGGTGCTGCTCGTGGCGATGATCGTGCTCGGGCAGGTCCCGGTGAGCTGGGACGACTTCTATATCCTGCCCGCCGTGCTGGTGGTCGCGATCTGGGGCACCGCGCTCGCCCTGCTGCTGTCGGCGCTGAACGTCTACCTGCGCGACATCCAGTACCTCGTCGACGTGCTCGTCGTGCTGCTGTTCTGGGCGTCGCCCGTCGTCTATGCATTCCGTTCGATCTCGACCAGCGGTGTCGCGAACTGGATCTACCAGATCTACCTGCTCAACCCGATCAGCATCGCGATCGTGGCGTTCCAGCGCGGCACCTGGCTGCACGGCGCGGGCGTCGTCGACTACTTCGCGAAGAAGCACATCGCGATCACCGCCAACTACCCGGCCGACCTGAACCTCCGCCTCATCCTCGCCATCGTCATCGGCATCGTCTTCCTGTGGTTCGCGCACCGCCTGTTCACGCGCCTGCAGGGCAACTTCGCGCAGGAGATCTGAGCGTGGCGAAGAAGAATGTGGCGGGCGATGCCCCGAGCGTCGTCATCATGCGCGACCTCTCGAAACGATTCGTCATCCGCAAGGAGAAGTCGCTCAAAGAGCGCATCGTCAACTTCGGCCGCTCCAACAAGCACAAGGATGACTTCTTCGCGCTCCACGACCTGAACCTCGACATCAAGGTCGGCCAGACCGTCGGCCTCATCGGCCACAACGGTTCGGGCAAGTCCACACTGCTGAAGGTCATCGGCGGCATCATCCGCCCGACGACGGGCGTGCTGCAGCGGCGCGGCCAGGTCGCGGCGCTCCTCGAGCTCGGCGCCGGCTTCCATCCCGACCTCACCGGTCGCGAGAACATCTTCATGAACGGCTCGATCCTCGGGCTCACGCGCAAGCAGCTGGCCGCGAAGTTCGACGAGATCGTCGAGTTCAGCGGCATCGGCGAGTTCATCGAGACGCAGGTCAAGTTCTACTCGTCGGGCATGTACGTGCGGCTCGCGTTCGCGATCGCGATCAGCGTCGAGCCCGACATCCTGCTCGTCGACGAGGTACTGGCCGTGGGGGATGAAGCCTTCCAGCAGAAGTGCATGGACACCATCCGCCAGTTCCAGCGCGACGGGTGCACGATCGTGCTGGTCAGCCACTCCGCGGAGCAGATCCGCGACATGTGCGACCGCGTCGTCGTGCTCGAGCACGGCAATGTGATTTACGACGGCGACACCGAGATCGGTCTCGCCACGCTCTCATCGAGCCTTGAGGAGTGACATGAAGGTATTCGTGCAGGTTCCCTGCCTCAACGAGGAAGAGACGCTCCCGCTCGTTCTCGAGAGCATCCCGAAAGAGATCCCGGGCGTCGACGAACTCGTCGTGCTGATCATCGACGACGGATCGAGCGACCGCACGATCGAGGTCGCGAAGGAGCACGGCGTCACCCACTTCGTGCACCACACGCGCAACATGGGACTCGCGCGCTCGTTCCGTGACGGCGTGCACTACGCGCTCGCGCACGGTGCCGACATCGTCGTGAACACCGACGGCGACAACCAGTACCCGCAGGACCGCATCCCCGACCTGCTCGCGCCGCTGCTGCGCGGCGAGGCCGACATCGCGATCGGTGACCGCCAGACCCACAAGATCGCCCACTTCTCGTGGGCGAAGAAGCAGCTGCAGCGCATAGGCAGCCAGGTCGTCAACATCGCGGCCGACACGAAGCTCCCGGATGCCGCGAGCGGATTCCGCGCGTACTCGAAGGAGTCGCTCATCCGCCTGAACGTCGTCACGCAGTTCAGCTACTGCATGGAGACGATCATCCAGGCCGGCAACAAGCGCCTGAAGATCGCCTCGGTCGCGGTCGACACGAACGCGAAGACGCGCGAATCGCGGCTGTTCCGCTCGACCCCGCAGCACGTGTTCAAGTCGGCCGAGGCGATCCTTCGCAGCTACATCATGTTCAAGCCGTTCGGCTTCTTCGCGATCATCGCCGCGATCATGTTCGTGGTCGCGCTCATCCCGTTCGTGCGCTACCTGATCCTGCTCGGTATCAATCCCGCCTTCCCGGGGGCGCACCTGCAGTCCCTCATCCTCGGTGTCGCCTTCCTGGTCGGCGCCCTGCTGTCGATCGCACTCGGTGTGCTGGCCGACCTGCAGCGCACCAACCGCATCCTCGTCGAGGAGACGCTCGAGCGCGTCAAGGAGATGCAGTACGGCGTGAAACGCGACCACCTCGAGGACGCCAACACCTGGGGCCCCGACCTGCCGTAGCGGTTGGCGCCCCTGGTTGAGCCGCGTTCCGCTGGTTGGGCCGCGTTCCGCTGGTTGGGCCGCGTTCCGCTGGTTGAGCCGCGTTCCGCTGGTTGAGCTTGTCGAAACCAGCCCCGCCCCTACGGCTCCAGCGGCTTCCGCCAGCTGAGGTGCTGCGCGACCTTCACCGCGCAGACGACGGCGACAAGCCATCCCCAGTCGACCAGGATGTTCGACTGAACGAGCGAGGTCGTGACGAGCGCCACGAGAACGAGCGCCGGCCAGACGAACACGCGACTGCGTTTCTGCGTCGCCAGCACCCACGCGCGGATGATGGCCAGCGCGATGAACACCAGGAATGCAAACACGCCGATCACGCCCAGCTGGAACCACACATCCACATAGGCGTTCAGCGCCGAATCGTGCTGCACGACATCGATGGCGTCGAACGGGTAGATGTTGTCCGGCCAGGTGCCCACCCAGCCCCATCCCTCGAGCGTGTGGGCCTGGATGTACGGCGCCATGTGGTTCCACAGGTTGAGTCGGTAGCGCAGGTCGCCCGTCGCGCCGATCAGTCGCAGCAGGGCGTCGCGCTGGAAGAACGCGACGATCACCGCGATGAACGCCGCGACGCCGAGCCCCCACAGCCAGTACCGGCGCACGCGGGCCGGCACCCGGCGCAGCGCCAGCAGGCCGAAGCTTGCGACGCCGAGGATCGCGAGAACGCCGAGATTCACGGGGGACTGGCTGAGGGTGATGGTCGCCGACGCCACCACGAGTGACGCGATGCCCCACCACCGTCCGATGGACCGCGTGAGCACCTCCGTGCCGAACGTCACGAGGGCGAGCAGCGCGACAAATCCCATGTCGTTGCGCGACTGCATGACGCCCTGGATGGGTCCGCCGTGGTCGAGGTTGCCCTGGATGCCGAGGAACGGGAACGACGTGTCGAGGAGCAGCCCGATGACGATCTCGGCGACGAGCGAGACGACGATGACGGCGCGCAGCACGTCGCCGATCGTGCGCACGATCTGGATGAAGTCGCGCGCGAGCGCCACATAGATCCCGAGCAGGGCGAAGGTGACCTGGTACACGATCGCGCCGAGCGTCAGCCACTGGTACTCGCTGAGGAACACCGAGATCGCGGTCCACCCGATGAACACCGCGAGCGAGATCGGCAGGAACCCGCGCCACTCCAGACTCTCGCGCTGCCCGACCAGTCCGAGCGCCGCCAGCACGATCAGCCCGGCCAATATCGCGAAGAACCCGGCCTCCCCCATGAGCTGTCTCAAAACGAAGGAGAAAAACGCCGTCCCGACGATGACACGCGATAGAGCGGCGGAAAAGCGCGGACTTCCTGCAAATTCGAGAACCGCGGCGCCGCCGCGCGCGGGAGCGGGCCGGGCACTCATCCGTGCGACAGCTCCATGAGTTCGCGTTTCGTCCCCACCGAGAACAGCGCGAGCAGCAGCATCCCGTATTCGATCAGCAGGCGTGACTCCGTAAGACTCTGCACGAGCAGCGCGACGAGGATGAGGATCGGCAGCAGCGTCAGCGGCGAGCGGCGAAGGTGGTCACGGGATGACCCGTCGATCGAGCCATCCTCGGGCCGCTGGACCGCGACGATCCAGGCGCGCACGACGGTCGACAGCACAACGGCCGCGAAGACGACCAGGCCGATGACGCCCAGCTGGAAGAGCATGTCGAGCCACGCATCGTGCGCCTGCAGGTACTGCACGCCGTGGATGACGAAGTGGTACTTCGGGTCGTTGAACGGAGAGATGAACGGGACCCAGTAGCTGATCCACCCCCACCCGGCGACCGGTCGCTGCGCGGCGAGGGCGGTGACGCTCGACCAGATTCCGGTGCGTCCGGTCAGGCTGTCGCTCTTGCCGAGCACCTCGAGCACCTGGCGCTGCAACACGATGATCGCGACGAGAGCGACCACGGCGACTCCGCCGGCAACCGCGTAGGTCGTGTTGCGTGCGCGGCTCGTTCTCGCGGTGCGCACGAAGACCAGCACGATCGCCACGGCGGCGACGACCACGACCGCGACGGTCACGGTCGCCGAGCGCGTCAGCAGGATGCACGCGGCGGCGATCACGAGCCAGAAGACGCCCCATCCGCGACGCACCGTTCGCGCCGCGAGCTGCAGGGCGAAGACGATGAGGCCGAGCAGCGCCGCGAAACCGAGCAGGTTCGAGTTGCCGACGACGCCCTGGATCTTGCCGCCGGCCAGGAGCAGGTCACGGGACCAGTAGTCGGCGGGGTAAATGTGGAGGCCGGTGTAGTTCGTCCAGAACGGGAGGATCGGGTGTCGCACGATCACCGAGATGAACAACTCGAACAGCAGGGAGAGACCGAGGATGATGCGCAGCGCCACGCCGAGTGCCCAGATGAGTTCCTCGCGCGTGAGGGCGACGGCGAAGAAGGTTCCCGCGCCCACGGTCATGATCGTCGTGAGAGCCGCGGCGGCTGTCCAGACGCGGTAATCCGACCATGCGATCGACAGGATCGTCAGCGCGACGAAGACCAGCAGGGGATAGGGGAGCCGAGTGAACGTCCACTCCCAGCGCAGGCGCCGGCGCACCAGCATCCAGATCGCCATCCCGGAGATGACGAGCACGATCGCGGTCCAGCCGAACCACGAAACGGAGTAGCGCCACGCGTCGCCCGCGAGGACGGTGAAAAAGGCCACCACCGAGAACCACGGAAGGAACCTGCGGCGCGCCACCATGATGACGAGGCTACCGGACCCGCTTCGCTCCCCGTTCGCCGCCCCCGTGCGTGGTGCCGAAAATGAAGGAGATTGGGCGGGATGGCACCACGAAACGCGTTTCAGTGCGCGACGCCGCTCAATCTCCTTCGTTTTCGGCGACCCGCGAGGGGCTAGACGAACGCCGCCTTGCCTGTGATCGCGCGGCCCACGATGAGCGTGTTCATCTCGCGGGTGCCCTCGTAGCTGTAGATCGCCTCGGCGTCGAGGAAATGGCGGATGACGTTGTTGTCGAGCACAATGCCGTTGCCGCCGAACAGTTCGCGGCACCACGCGACGACCTCGCGCATCCGCGATGTCGTGAACTCCTTTGCGAGCGCGGAGTGCTCGTCGCGCTGCTTGCCCTCGTCGAGCATCTTCGAGACCTGGGTGACGACCCCGATGGACGCCGTGATGTTGCCGAGGCTCTTCGCGAGAAGCTCCTGGATGAGCTGGTGCGAGCCGATCGTCTTGCCGAATTGTTCGCGCTCACTCGCGTATTTCACTGCTGCCTCGTAGGCGCCGATGCCGTTGCCGACCGCGGCCCACGCCACCTCGGCGCGCGTGAGCCGAAGGACGGCTGCCGTCTCGCGGAACGAGTTCGCGTTGGCCAGTTTGAATTCTGAAGGAACAACGACGTTGTCGAGCACGATGTCGGCGTTTTGAACGATCCGGAGTGCGTGCTTTCCTTCAATTTTGGTGCCCTTGTAACCGGGGGTGGATGTCGGGACGAGGAAGCCCTTCACCTCGCCATCCTCGGCGCTCTTCGCCCAGATGATCGTGACGTCCGCGATCGAGCCGTTGCCGATCCAGCGCTTCGAACCGTTCAGCACCCAGTTGTCGCCGTCGCGGGTGGCTACCGTGCGCAGGCCGCGTGCCGAGTCCGACCCGGAGAGAGGTTCGGTCAGGCCGAACGCGCCGAGCCATTCTCCACTCTGGAACTTCGGCAGCCACTCGGCGCGCTGTTCCGGCGACGCTGCGACGCCGAGCGAGCCCATCACGAGACCGTTCTGCATTCCGACGAGCGTTGCGATCGAGGCATCCACTCGCGCCAGCTCGAGAGCGATCCAGCCGCGGAACACCGCTGAGTTCTCGAATGGGCGCGTCTCTTCGAGCGCCATGCCGAACAGGCCGAGGTCCGCGAGACCCTGCACGGCCGGGTAGATGAACTCGCCGCGTTCCCAGTGATCGTTCACCAGCGGGCGGATCTCGGTTTCGAGATATTCCCGTAGCTGCATGATGCTGTCTTTCTCGCGGTCGGTGAGGGCGTCCTCGAAACCGTAGAAATCGCTGGAGAGAAGCTCGAATGCCATGGAATGCTCCGTCGTAGGTGTGGCCGGTGGTCTATCGCAACGATACGACCGGCCACTTTCGGCCAGCATCCGCTTGGTAGTTTTGGTCTAACCGAAATCGAAGGAGACCGACGGATGTTTGTAGGCATTGCCAATACTCCGCGTGACTACGCGTGGGGATCGGTAAGCGACATCGCCGGGCTTCTCGGGCGCCGGCCATCCGGTGGCCCTGAAGCGGAATACTGGCTCGGAACGCACCACGGTTCACCGAGCGCGCTGGTCGACGACGCCGATGGCCGCACGCTGCGGGATATCACCGAGCTGCCCTTCATCATGAAGGTGCTCGCCGCCGAGACACCGGTGTCGCTCCAGGCGCATCCGTCGCCGGCGCAGGCGGTGGCCGGCTTTGCGCGCGAGAATGCGCAGGGCATCCCGCTCGACGCGCCCCACCGCAATTACAAGGACGACCAGCACAAGCCGGAACTGGTCTACGCGGTCAGCGAGCGATTCGACGCATTGTGCGGTTTTCGTGCGGTCGCCGAATCGCGCGAGGTGATCGCCGCACTCGGACCGTCGCCTCTCATCGAGGAGTGGCTGTCGCGTCTCGACGCTTCGCTGCCCGACACATTCGCGTGGCTGCTGTCCGGCGCGCCGGAGATCGGTGCACTCCGCGATTTCGTCGTGACGCGGTCCGCCGAGCTGGTGGCGGCGCGCCCCGCCGCCGGTGCTGCCGAAAATGAAGGAATCGAGTACGAAACGGTAGCGTTTCTGGCGCAAACGTACCCCGGAGACGCCGGTATCCTTAGTTCTCTGCTGCTCAACCGGGTCGTTGCGCGCCGCGGCGAGGTGCTTTACCTGCCGTCGGGCAATATCCACTCGTACATGCGCGGCCTGGGGATCGAAGTGCTCGCAGCATCCGATAACGTCTTGCGCGGCGGACTCACGCCGAAGCACGTGGATGTCGCCGAGCTGCTCGAGGTGCTCGATTTCCGTCCACTCCCGGTGCCATTCCTGGAGCCGCTCGCGCCGTCGTCCGGTGTCGAGATCTTCCGCCCCGACGTGCCGGACTTCGAGCTCGTCGTCGTGCGCCCGGCGGGTCACGATGCGAACTTCACGCTGGACTTCGACGCGATCGCGCTCTGCACGGATGGTCCGGTTTCGATCTCCGGGGCGCGGGGGTCTGTCGACCTCGCGCCGGGGGACGCTGTCTACGTCACGCAGGATGAGTCCGCGCTCGAGTTCACGGGATCCGGAACGCTCTTCCTGACCACACGGGCAGCCTGAGCGGCATTCCTCGCTGCCGGGGTCGACCGAAAACGAAGGACATCGACACTGGGGTGGCCGCGAAATGCGCCCCGTTGCGCCCATCGCCGCGATCTCCTTCGTTTTCGGCATCGGGCATCCTCCACAGTGACGCCAGTTCGCAGTTCTCCACCGATCGCGTTGTCGGCGGTCGCAGCGCTCCCGGGGGATGACACGGTTGGTGCGTGTTTCCGGTCGAGCGAGTCATCCGAGCGCGAGGGTTCTTCCAGCGCAGGCGTGACCTGCTCGCGCTCGGCTATCGTGACTCCCACTTGCGCGCTGCGCTCCAGCGGGGCGCGATCTTCCGCGTGAGGCACGGGTGGTACTCGGTTCCGAGCGCGCCCGAGGCCGCGGTGCGCGCCATCCGAGTAGGAGGACGTCTCACCGGCATCGCCGCTCTCGAGACGTACGGACTCCGGGTGCCTCGCCGAGACCGGGTCGACCTGGTGGTCCCACGCGGTGCGTGCCGGCTGCGGCGACCGACCGATCGCCGCTCGCGACTTGATGCGAATGACCCGGTCAGCATCCACTGGACCGGTCCACCGCGGCACGCGGTATCGCCGTCGTCGTGGCGCGTGTCCGTGGAGGACGCGCTCGTCTTCATCCTCGCCACCGAAGGCAGGGATGTCGCGATCGCGTGCTGTTCGGCCGTGATGCACCACCTGAAGTGGCGGGATGCCCGCATGGATGCCGTCTTCTCGCGAGCGTCCGTCGCGGCGCGCGGCTGGCGGAGACTCGTGTGCGGTGCGGATGAAGCGCACGGGGAAACATTCGTGCGCCTGTGGCTCGGCGACGTCGGTGTTCCGTGGCAGCCACAGCCCCGGCATCCGGGCGCCGGGCGACTCGATGGAAAGGTATCGCCGAACGTCTATGTCGAGGTCGACGGCGGGCAGCACGATCCGGACTGGACGGGGTCGACGCCGTCGAACTGGCAGCACGATCACGATCGCGACACATCCGTGGCGATCGACGGCGGCACGGTACTGCGTTACACGTACCGGCAGCTCTACGCCGACTGGCCTCGCGTGCTGGCAGCGATCAGGCGAGCCCGCGATGACGACCTCGAACTAATCGCCCGACGCTTGCAGCGGCCGGCGCTCCCGCGTGCTTTGATGCGAAAACGAAGGAGATCCGCGCGTGATCCGCAACCAATCGCCGCCCAGTCACCGGAGGAGGCGGAGTTCCTTCGTTTTCGGTAGCTCCGGAGGTGGGGACTACGCCGCGGAGCGGGGGCCGAAGGTGCGGCGGTAGGCGGTCGGCGTCGTCTGCAGCACCTTGAGGAAGTGGTGCCTCATTACGGCGGCCGTTCCGAAGCCGGCATCCTGGGCGACGCCTTCGAGTCCGAGGCCGCTGGTCTCGAGCAGGTGCTGTGCGCGCAGGATCCGCTGCCGATTGATCCATGCCGCAGGCGTCGTCCCCATATCAGCGCGGAATCGCCGCGCGAACGTGCGCGACGACATGAGCGCCCTGCGCGCCAGCTGGTCGACGGTGAGATCCTCGGCGAGGTTCTCGATCATCCACGCGACGACTGACGCGAGCGAGTCGGCGCACCGCTCCTGCACAGGGGTGGGGATGTATTGCGCCTGGCCGCCGTCGCGTTGGGGCGGGATGACCATGCGCCTCGCGATGACGTTGGCGGCCGCCGCGCCGAGCTCCGTACGCACGAGGTGCAGTGCGGCGTCGATGCCGGCGGCTGTTCCGGCGCTGGTGATGACGTGGCGGTCTTCGACGAACAGCACGTCGGGGTCGACATCCGATCGCGGATACTCGTCGGCCAGCCGCGCCGCGTGCATCCAGTGCGTTGTGGAGCGACGGCCGTCGAGGATGCCGGCTTCCGCGAGAACGAATGCGCCGCTGCACACGCCTAGCACCCAGGCTCCGCGAGCTTCGGCCGCCCGGATGACGTCGAGGTAACGCTCATCGATGCGTCCGATGGTGTGCGCGGGCACCGCGATGAGGTCGGCATCGGCGGCCACATCCAATCCGGCCTCGATGATCATGTCGAAGCCCAGGCTGGTGCGAACGGGCCCGGGGTCGGCGGCGGCGATCGTGAACTCGAACTGCGGGCCGCCCATGTCGCTGCGATCGATGCCGAAGACCTCGCACACGACACCGAACTCGAAGGGAGCTACGCCCGGAAGCGCCAGAACAACCACTTTGCGCAACATCCGACGCTGTTCTCCTTCATTTTCGGCAACCCCCGCCGGATCCGCCGCGTACGCCGGCGGCGGTCGGCCGCGACCGCGCGCGGCAGCACCATCGTCGCAGGGGTGGCAGGATGTCGCAAGTCGGTGGGTTTCTGCCACAGGGGGTGCACAGGCGGGCGCAGGAATGCGCCAAGCGGGAGCCGGTAGCGTTGGGGCCATGAGTTGGTTGGTGACCGGCGGTGCCGGGTATATCGGGGCACACGTGGTTCGGGCGCTTGTCGCAGCGGGGCTGGACACGGTCGTCATCGACGACTTGTCGAGCGGTCACGCGGAGTTCGTGCCTGACGGCGTTCCGTTCGTCGAGGGCACGATCCTCGACGGAGGGCTGGTGGCGCGCACGATCGCGGAACACGACGTCACGGGCGTCATCCATGTCGCCGGGTTCAAGTACGCGGGCGTGTCGGTGCAGCGCCCGCTGCACACGTACGAGCAGAACGTGACCGGCATGGCAACGCTGCTGGCGGCGATGCAGGATGCGGGGGTCGACCGCATCGTGTTCTCCTCATCCGCCGCCGTCTACGGCACGCCGCCGACGGAGATCGTCACCGAAGACACCCCGAAGGCGCCCGAGTCGCCGTACGGCGAGTCGAAGCTGATCGGGGAGTGGCTGCTGCACGACCAGGAGGTGGCCGTCGGCCTGCGTCACACTAGCCTGCGCTACTTCAACGTCGTGGGCAGCGGAGACCTCGCCGTGTACGACACGAGCCCGCACAACCTGTTCCCCCTGGTCTTCGACGCGCTGGTCGAGGGCCGCACGCCGCGCATCAACGGCGACGACTATGACACCCCGGATGGCACGACAGTGCGCGACTACCTGCACGTCGCGGACCTGGCCGTGTCGCATGTCGCCGCCGCGAAGGCGCTCGACGCCGGCGCGCCGCTGGAGCCCGCCTACAACCTGGGCAGCGGCGACGGCGTGAGCGTGCGCCAGATCATGACGACGATCGCGGATGTCACGGGTATCGCGTTCACGCCGGAGGTCGCACCCCGGCGGCCCGGCGATCCGGCGCGCATCGTCACCCGCGGCGACCTCGCCGCGCGCGACCTCGAGTGGGAGATGCGCCATTCACTCGCCGACATGGTCGAGTCGGCATGGCTGGCCCGCAAGGCCGCCGAGGCGACAGCGCGCTGACACACCCCGAAGACCCGAGCATTATTAAGGGATCCGTCCGGGCGTGTCATCCACCTGGCCCCCGTTGCGCCACGCCCGGCGTGCCGCCCGGCGAGAAATTCGGCGCGGCATTTATGATCTGCGACTTGACTTGCCCCTAACTACACCGGTGTAATTATCCGTAGCGCGCCGCGACCGGCACGCGGAATGTATGAGCAGGGGAGACTTCAATGGCGAATAGCGAGTATCGCCCCGTCGTCCCCGACAACTGGTTCGTTGATCCAGTTCGACTGGGGGTTCCGGGGGTTCGCCAGCCCGACGCTGACGACAACCCTCTCGCGTGGCAGACCGATTCGCTGTGTGCACAGACCGATCCGGAGGCGTTCTTCCCTGAAAAGGGCGGATCGACTCGCGACGCGAAGAAGATTTGCAGCTCGTGCGAGGTTCGCGCGCAGTGCCTCGAGTACGCACTCGAGAACGATGAGCGTTTCGGCATTTGGGGTGGTTTGTCGGAGCGGGAGCGTCGCAAACTCAGAAAGCGCGCCTAGTCTCGACTAGATGCAGCCGAGAGTCACCGCGATCCTGGTCGCCCGAAACGGGGCCGGCTACCTGGAGCGAACCCTCGGCGGGCTGAGGGCCCAGACCCGCCGTCCTGACGCGACGGTGTTCGTGGATGCGGGGTCATCCGACTCGACATCCGGCCTGCTCGCTGCGGCCGCGCCGACGCAGCTGGTCGCCGGAACCGCTCGCGGCGGCTTCGGGAGCGCGGTCGCTCAGGGCGTGCATGTCGGCGCGCCGCTGGAGTCCCCGGATGACTGGATCTGGCTGCTCGGCGCCGACAGCGCACCGCATCCGAGGGCGCTCGAAACCCTGCTCGCGGCGGTCGAAGTCGCGCCGTCGGTCGCGATCGCCGGCCCCAAGATCATGCGCTGGGACAGGGATGACACGATCGCCCGCTACGGCGAATCGATGACGCGTCTCGGCGCCTCCGTCTTTCTCGTGGAGGACGAGCTCGACCAGGCCCAGTATGACGCCGAGAGCGACCTGCTCGCGGTTTCGGCGCAGGGCATGCTGGTTCGCCGCTCGGTGTGGGGAGCGCTCGGCGGTTTCGACCCCGGCCTGCCGTCGGTCGACGCCGCGCTCGACTTCTCGGTGCGAGCGCGTCTCGCCGGGCATCGCGTCATAGGCGTTCCGGCGGCACGCGTCAGCGCCGCCGGCGGCCCGGAGCTGTTCGGTCGCACGTCGCTCGCCGCGACCACGGTGCTGCGCCTGCGCCGCCGTGCCCAGCTGCACCGACGCATGGTCTACGCCCGCGGGCTCGCGGTGCTCATCAACTGGCTGGCGCTGCTGCCGATCGGAATCGTCCGCGCGGCGATGCAGCTCGTCCGCAAGCAGCCGGGCGCCGTGGCCGGCGAGCTGGGCGCGGCGCTCGCGACGGCTTTCTCGAGCGCGGTCGGGCCCGCCCGGCGCAACCTGCGGCGCACCCGCAAGGTGCGCTGGTCGGCGATCGCGCCCCTCCGGGTGAGTTCGTCGATCGCCCGTGACCGGCATGCCGGTCGCATCCTCCCGGTCGAGGATGTGGATGACGCACCGCCGCGCGCCCGCGCGAGCTTCCTGAGCGGCGGCGTCGCCGTGGTGATCATCGCCGCCGCGGTCGGCGCGATCACGTTCATCCCGCTGCTCGGCGCCGCGTCGATCAAGGGCGGCGCTCTCGTACCGCTGTCGTCGTCGATCGGCCAGCTCTGGGCCAACGTCGGCTACTCGTGGCACGACGTCGGCGGCGGCTTCGTCGGCGCATCCGACCCGTTCGCCGCGGTGCTCGCGGTGCTCGGTTCGCTCACGTTCTGGTCGCCGCAGCTCAGCGTCGTCTGCCTCTATCTCCTCGCGCTCCCGCTCGCCGCCCTCGGCGCGTGGTGGGCCGCGACGCGCATCACGGACCGCACCTGGCCGCCGGCCGTTGCGGCGTTGCTGTGGGCGTTCGCCCCGCCGTTCCTCACGTCGATGATGAGCGGGCACCTGGCCGCGGTGATCGTACATCTGCTGCTGCCGTGGTTCGCGTACGCGACGCTCGGCGCCGCCCGAAGCTGGTCGGCCGGTGCGGCTGCGACGCTCCTGTTCGCCGGGATCGCCGCATCCAGCCCCAGCCTCGTGCCGGTGCTGGTGCTGCTCCTCCTCGCCTGGCTGGTCGCGAAGCCGCGCGCGACGGTTCGCATCATCGGCATCCTCATTCCGGCAGCTGCCCTGTTCGCTCCGCTCGTCGTCGCCCAGTTCGCGCGCGGCAACCCGCTCGCGCTGCTCGCCGATCCCGGCGTTCCGACGCCGTCCACGCAGCCCGGCGTCGCCGGGCTCGTGCTGGGTTCGCCGGATGCCTCGCTCGCCGGCTGGTCCCGCGTCGGTGCGCTCTTCTCGCTCCCCGCCCTGCCGGGCGTCGTCGTGCTCGCGATCCTGGTGGCGCCGCTCATCATCCTCGCTTTCGTCGCCCCGTTTCTCCCCGGAACACGGCGCAGCGTTCCCGCGGTCGTCGTCGCCCTCCTCGGCTTCGCCACAGCCGTCGTCGTGACGGGGCTCTCGTTCGAGATCACCGCAGCGACGGCGGTGACGATCTGGCCCGGGCCGGCGCTCAGCCTCATGTGGCTCGGCCTGGTCGGGGCCGCGACGGTGACGCTCGAGCGACTCGGCCGCGGCGTCGTTGCCCCTGCGCTCGTGACCGTGGTCGCCGCCGTGCTCGCGGGACTTCCCCTCGTGGCGCAGCCGCTTGCCGGCACCTCGAAGGTCGTCGCGAGCTCCGGCACACTGGCGCCCGCGTTCGTGACCGCCGAGGCCGTCACGCGTCCACGCCTCGGCACCCTCGTGCTGACTCCGGAGCGCGACGGGTCGCTCGCGGCGCAGGTCGAGCGCGGCGCGGGCGAGACGCTCGACGCCCAGTCGACGCTTGCTTCGACATCCCGGTCGAACGGCTTCACGAAGAACGAGCGCGACATCGCGACGCTCGCGGGCAACCTGGCCTCTCGCAGCGGCTTCGACACGGCGACCACCCTGTCGTCGCAGAAGATCGGCTTCGTGCTGCTGGCCCCCTCGACGAGCGACAGCACGGGTGACGCCCACCAACGCGCGGCGGACGCCCTCGACGGCAACCAGGCGCTCACGCCGGTCGGAGACACGACGCTGGGGCTCCTGTGGCGGTACGGCGGGCTGCCGAGGGCCGGCCTCGCGGACGCCGCTCCGGATCCCGGCATCCTGAGACTCCTCGTGCTGGTCGGCCTTGGGATCGTGTTCTTCATCACCCTGCTGTTCGCCGTGCCGACGCGCGGCCGCCGGCGGCGATCGCGGGTGCGACCCGGCGTAGCCGAGCGCGCGACCCTCGGAGAGGATGACGATGCCTGACGACGAACAGAATCTGCCGTTCTTCCCCGACGACGACGCGGACGTGCGCGAGGAGCGTGTCCCGCAGACCGCCGCGATGAAACTGCGCACCGCGGGACGCGTCAGCGCCCGCATCGGCATCGGCCTCATCGTGCTCGCTGTCACCGGCGTCGCGGTGACGGCCGCAGCGGTGATTCCGCTGCCGAAGGTGTCGCAGAACGTGACGTCGACGACCATCACTCCCGTGCCGACGGCGCAGCAGCTGGTCTGCCCCGGTGGACTGCTGCGCCTCGCATCGGCCTCGGGCAAGGGCGCGAACAAGGCTTCGGCGCTCGGCGCGGCCGCGGTCACGTCGGGCTCGTCGGCCGGCACGATCTCGCGCACCTCGTTCACCGGGTCGGATGCCGGCACCGGCGGTACGGCGGCTGCTCCGCAGCTGCTCAGCCAGGCGGCCGCGACGGGCGGCACCGCCTCCCTGATCGCGGGCGCCCAGAGCGAGAGCATCGCGACGACCGAGTTCGTCGGCCAGTCATCCGCCGCCTGCGCTCCGGCGACCGGCGACGTGTGGCTCGCCGGGGGAGCGACCTCGACCGGGCGCACCACGCTGGTGCTGCTGTCGAATCCCAGTGACGTGCCCGCATCCGTGAACCTGCAGATCTTCGGCGAGAAGGGGCAGGTGACCGCCCCAGGCACCAACGGCATCACGGTGGCGCAGCGCGGCCAGCGCGTGGTGTCCCTCGCGGCGTTCGCCCCCGGGCTCGTCTCGCCCGTCGTGCACGTCACCTCGCAGGGCGGGCAGGTCGTGGCATCCCTCGAACAGGACACGGTTCGCGGCCTCGAGCCCGGCGGCATCGACTTCGTCGGCGCGCAGGACGGGCTCGCGCGATCGCTCGTCATCCCGGGCGTCGCCGTCACGGGCACCGCCGAGATCGCAGCCCGCATCGGCACCGCCGGGTTCGACGACCTCCAAACAACGCTGCGCCTGTACACGCCGTCGACGAAGCAGGGGATATCGGCGCGCGTCAGCATCCTCGACGAGAACGGCAAGCTCGACGGCTCGGCCAGCACCGTCGACCTGGCGCCCGGGGCGGTGACGGATGTGCCGCTGGCGAGTCTCAGCGACGGCGCGTACACGGTCGTGGTCACTTCAAAGGTGCTGCTCGCGGCGAGCGTCCGCGTCTCGACGGCGGGGTCGGCGGCCGTCGAGAACCATGCCGATTTCGCCTGGGTGACGGCAGCCCCGCTGCTCGCGACCCGTGCCGTGGCATCCATCGCACCGGCCAGCGGCTCGCTGCACCTCGAGAACCCGACCACCAGGAGCGAGACGGTCACCCTCCACGCGCTCAGCGGTGCTGCGTCGGGATCAGCGGATGTCACCGTGACCGTCCCGGCCGGATCAGCCGTCAACCAGTCCGTACTCGGCGGCTCGACCTACGAGCTGAGCGGCTTCGCGCGGCTGTACGCGTCGGTGTCGGGCGTCTCGGATGGCGGCGTCACGAGCTACACGATCTCGCCTGCCGAACGCGGCTCGACGCCGATCCGCATCTACCGCTGACGCGACTAGAAGTGCCGGAAACGCTCCGGGGCGAGATCCCACGGGTCTTTGCCGAGCAGTTCCGCGACGGCGCGGAACACGCAGCTCTCGATCATCATCCGCTTGTGCAGTTCGTCGTAGCGGTGCAACCGCGACATCCGCTCGATAGGCAGGCGGTACAGCACGATGCGGCGCTGCTTCGCGTAGACGCGCCAGCGGTCGAGTCCCGTCGAACTCTCCACCGACGGCAGCACGGCCACCTCGAAGCGCACGTCGTCGAGCTCGTCGGGCCAGAGGTCTTTCAGGTATTCGGCCGTCGACGCGACCGTCATGTCGAACACGTCGGTGCGCGACCGCAACAGCGGCAGGTGCGGTCCGGTGACGGATGCGCGGATGCCCCGCCCGTGCCGGTCGCGCCAGCCCGCACGAGCCGACGTCGCAGGTGGCGCCGAGCGACGTCGCGGGGTTGCCATACGCCCATGCTAGACCGGCGTGCCAGCGGTTGCGCGCCTCGGGCAGGGCCTAGTCTGGGACCATCATGACCGGCAGACCGTGCAGCAAAGTCGCCTGCAGCGACGACGCCGTCTCCACGCTCACCTATGTGTACGCCGACTCGATGGCCGTACTCGGACCGCTGAGCCAGTCCGCCGAACCGCACAGCTACGACCTGTGCGCCCGCCACGCCGAGCGACTCTCCGTGCCCCAGGGCTGGCAGGTCGTGCGGCACACGGTACTCGGCGGCGCCGCCTGATTCCCAGCGGGCAGCGCCCGGCCCACTGGTAGTTTTGACCGCATGAAGTATGACCTCACGCCGTTCGTCAAAACCTACGATGTGCGCGGACTCGTCGGGTCGCAGCTGACCCCGGAGATCGTGACCGCGCTCGGCGCGGGATTCGTCGACGAGATCGGCGCGGCCGGCAACGACGTGGTCGTCGGCCACGACATGCGGGACTCGTCGCCGGAGTTCGCCGCCGCCTTCGCGATCGGCGCGCAGGCACGCGGTGCGAAAGTCGTCTCGATCGGCCTGTGTTCGACGGATGAGACCTACTTCGCCTCGGGCTCGCTCGACGCCCCGGCGGTGATGTTCACCGCGAGCCACAACCCGGCCACGTATAACGGCATGAAGTTCTCGCGCGCGGGCGCCCAGGGCATCAGCATGAATACGGGCCTCGGCAGCATCCGCGACCGGGCGACCGTCTACCTGAACGGCAAGCACGGCGACGAGGTCGTGCCGAGTGTCGAGAACCCTGGAACCTTCCGCGAGCTGAACGTCCTGCCCGACTACGCCGGGAAACTGCGCGAACTCGTCGACCTGACCGGCATCCGCCCGATCCGCGTCGTCGTCGACGCCGGCAACGGAATGGGTGGGATGACCGTTCCCGCCGTCCTCGGAACCGCGGCAGGCCTCCCGCAGCTGCCGATCGAGATCATCCCGATGTACTTCGAGCTGGATGGCACGTTCCCGAATCACGAGGCGAACCCGCTCGAGCCTGCGAACCTGGTCGACCTGCGGCGGGCGGTCGTCGAGCACGAGGCCGACCTCGGGCTCGCCTTCGACGGTGACGCCGACCGCTGCTTCGTGGTCGACGAGCGCGGCGAGGCGGTCAACCCGTCGGCGGTCGCGGCGATAGTCGCCCTGCGTGAGATCACCCGCGTTCGCAGGGCGCAGCCCGAGGGTGAGATCGTCGTGCTGCACAACCTCATCACCTCGCGCGTCGTGCCGGAAACCATCGAGGGCGCGGGCGCCGTCGCCGTGCGCACCAACGTCGGACACTCGCTCATCAAAGACAAGATGAAGGAGACGGGCGCGATCTTCGGTGGCGAACACTCCGCGCACTACTACTTCCGCGACTTCTGGGGAGCAGACAACGGGATGCTGGCGGCTATGCACCTCCTCGCCGAGTTCGGTTCGCAGGCGGAGCCGCTTTCGGTGCTCAGCGACACCTACACGCCGTATGCCCTGAGCGGCGAGATCAACTCGACTGTGGACGACATCCCGGCCGCCTACGCCCGCATCGTCGACGCTTACGCGTCGATCGGGGAGTTCGACGAACTCGACGGGTTGACCGTGTCATCCACCGAGGGCGACGGCGACTCGTTCTGGTGGTTCAACGTGCGACCGTCGAACACCGAACCGCTCCTGCGGCTGAACGTCGAGGCATCCGACGAGCACGACATGGAGAAGATCCGCGACGAGGTGCTGGCGATCATCCGGGGGTAAACGTCAGCCGGGCCTGAGACAATGGCGGCATGCCTATCGCAACCTCGCTCGATTTCCGCGTCGCCGACATCACCCTCGCGGCGGCCGGTCGTCACCAGATCCGCCTCGCCGAGAACGAGATGCCCGGCCTCATGGCCCTGCGCCGGGAATTCGGCGACTCGAAGCCGCTGGCCGGTGCGCGCATCGCCGGCTCTCTGCACATGACCGTGCAGACAGCCGTGCTCATCGAGACGCTCGTTGCGCTCGGCGCACGGGTGCGCTGGGCCAGCTGCAACATCTTCTCGACGCAGGATGAAGCGGCCGCCGCGATCGCGGTCGGCCCGACCGGCACCCCGGGTGCCCCGGCCGGCGTCCCGGTCTTCGCCTGGAAGGGCGAGACGCTCGAAGAATACTGGTGGTGCGCCGAGCAGATTTTCGACTGGTCTTCGGATGGCGACCCCGAAGCGATCGGCCCGAACCTGATCCTCGACGACGGCGGCGACGCGACACTCCTCGTGCACCGCGGTCGCGAGTTCGAGCAGGCGGGCTCGGTGCCGGAGACGGCGCCGGATGCCAGCCACGAATACGCTGTCATCCTCGACGTGCTCCGCCGCTCGCTCGCCGCGAGCCCCGACCGCTGGACGCGCATCGCCGACGGTCTCCTCGGCGTCACCGAAGAAACGACGACCGGCGTGCACCGCCTGTACGAGCTGGCGCGCCGCGGTGAACTGCTCTTCCCGGCCATCAACGTGAACGACTCGGTCACCAAGTCGAAGTTCGACAACAAGTACGGCATCCGCCACTCGCTGCCCGACGGACTGAACCGCGCCACCGACGTGCTGATCGGCGGCAAAACGGTCTTCGTCTGCGGCTACGGCGACGTCGGCAAGGGAGCGGCAGAGGCCCTGCGTGGCCAGGGCGCTCGCGTCATCGTCAGCGAGGTCGACCCGATCTGCGCGCTCCAGGCCGCCATGGACGGCTTCCAGGTGACCACACTCGCGAGCGTCATCGGCGAGGTCGACATCGTCGTCTCCGGCACCGGCAATGAGAATGTCATCACTCTCGACCACCTGCTCGGGCTCAAGCACCTCGCCATCGTCGCGAACGTCGGCCACTTCGACAACGAGATCGACATGGCCTCGCTCGAGAAGCTTCCCGGTGCCGAGAAGGTCGAGATCAAGCCGCAGGTGCACGAATGGCGGCTCCCGAACGGGCGCAGCATCCTCGTGCTCTCCGAAGGGCGCCTCATGAACCTCGGCAACGCCACCGGCCACCCGTCGTTCGTCATGAGCAACTCGTTCAGCAACCAGGTGCTCGCGCAACTCGAGCTGTGGGTCAACCGCGACTCGTACCCGGTCGGCGTGTACGTGCTGCCGAAGCACCTCGACGAGAAGGTCGCGCGCCTGCACCTCGACGCGCTCGGCGTCGTGCTCACCGAGCTGACGCCCGCGCAGGCCGCCTACATCGGAGTGTCGGTCGAGGGGCCGTACAAGAACGAGGCGTACCGGTACTAGGGTCAGCGCCGTTCGGGACTGTGTTCTAACCCCGTTCGGGACTGTGTTCTAGCCCCGTTCGGGACTGTGTTCTAACCCCTTTCGGGACTGTGTTCTAACCCCGTTCGGGGAAGCCGTGCGGCAACCCCGTGAGGGCCGGCTCGAGGTGCTCAAGGCGCTCGTTCTCGAGGCGGAGCGCGGTGAACTCGCGGTCGCGACGCATCGCGATGACGGCCGCGAGGAACAGCTCGGGATGCACCTGCGGGATCGGTGACACGAAAGCCGACGCCTCGTTCGCGAGCTGCCGCGAAAGCGTTTCGCGGGCGATGGGGGAGAGCTGCGCGGACTGCCGCAGGAACTGCGACATCCTGATCGCGAGGCGGTTCGGGATGCGGGCGACATCCGCCGTCTGTGACCACCCGATCAGTTCCGTGGGAACGCCGAAGGCGAGCTCCGGGGCCTTCGACACGCGTTCGTACTGGCTGTAGGTGCCGGCGAGCAGGTCACCGAGCCGCTTCGTCCTCGTGCCGAACAGGCCGACGAGCGCGGCCAGGCCGCCGAGGAACACGAAGATCTCGAACGCGCCGATGAGCGACCGGATGAAGGCGTGACGGAAGCCGATCGCGCCGCCGTCGTCGCGCACGATTCGCGCACCGACCGCGAGCCGGCCGAGCGACTTGCCCTTCGACAGCAGTTCGACGACGAGCGGGACGACGATGAACATGGTCACGAGCGTCGCCACCAGCACCGCCGTGATCGCGTCGCCGTCGGTCGCGCCGCCTGTCGGGTCGGCCGCGATCATGATGACGAGCAGCAGCTCGAGTACACCGAACGCGACGACGACGTAGACGATGAAGTCGATCGCGGCACCAGCCGCGGCCAGCACCCACGGCGTCGGACGCAGGTCGAGGCCGACGGCCTCGCCGGTCATGACCTGGGGATCCTCGTCCCCGGAAACCGGTATGCCTGCCGTTCGGGCGTCTGCCATGTCATCATTTAAGCAGATGGACCTCGACGCCCTTTCCGCCGCTCGCCGCGATGACTGGCAGAAGCTTGCCCAGCTGGCCGGCAGCTCCCGCTTCACGGGTGAGCAGGCGGACGAATTGATCGATCGTTACCAGTCGGGCGCGCGCGACCTCTCGGCCATTCGCACGTCGGTCGGGCAGTCGGCCCAGGGCGACCGGCTGTCGCTGTCGCTCAGTCGCGCACGGCTGCGGTTCACCGGGGCATCCGCGAATGTGGCGAGCCAGATCCCGCAGTTCTTCGCGTGGCAGCTGCCGGCGGCTCTCTACCGCATTCGCTGGATCACATTCGTGATCGTCATCGTTTCGGCGGTCGGCGCGGTCACGCTCGGTGTCTGGCTGAACGCGAACCCGCAGCTGCTGCTGCATCTCGGAACCCCGGCGACCCTGCACAAATATGCGCAGGAAGAGTTCGTCGACTACTACTCCGCCCACCCCGACCCGGCGTTCGCCGGGCAGGTGTGGACGCACAACGCGCTGCTCGCCGCCGAATGCATCGCGCTCGGCATCACCGGCATCTTCCCGATCGCGATCATGGTCACGAACGCGGTGAGCCTCGGCGAGAGCGGTGCCGTGATGAGCCAGTACGGGCGTCTCGATCACTTCTTCCTCTATATCGCGCCGCACGGCCAGCTGGAGCTCTACAGCCTCTTCACTGCAGCTGCTGCCGGCCTGCTGCTGTTCTGGGCGGTCGTCGCCCCGGGCGGCCGCACGCGCGCACAGGCGATCGCCGAGGAGGGTCGCGCCTACTTCACGATCGTCATCGGGCTCATCATCTCGCTGGCGATGTCGGGCACCATCGAAGGCTTCGTTACACGGCAGCCGTGGCCCTGGCCGATCAAGATCGGCATCGGCACCGTCGCGCTGCTCATCTTCCTGACCTACCAGTGGGTGCTCGGCCGGCGTGCGCACAAGCGCGGGCAGACCGGCGACCTCGACGAGTTCGAGGCCGGCGCGAAGGTCATTTCGGCGGCCTAACCGGCGGTTCGCCCCGTGCGTCGATCGCGTTCGGCACGGCTGAGTTCGGGATGCTCGGCGAACAGCAGCGACACCGGGGTGCCGTTCGGGTCGGTCGGCCGGTTCTTGTACTCCTCGAAGAGATCGGCGAACCGGTCGAGCATCTCGTCGCGGTCGGCGTCGCTGAGCTTGACGCCGAGGCGGGTCAGCTGAAGTTCATCCGGGGTCAGTCCTTCGATCTCGGCCAGGAAGGTGTCGATGAGGATGCGGTTCTTGCCGGGCATCTGCGTTCGCCAGCTTGCGCCGGTCGCGCGGTATGGCACTTCGCGGGAGCCGCGCACCCCGCGACGCGGTTCACCGGCCGCGAGGAATCCCGCGTTCACGAGTGCCCGAACGTGATGCAGCATCGTGCCGGGATTGACGCCGAGCTCCTCCGCGAGCTCCTTGTTGGTGCGCTCCTCGTGGAGACAAAAACGAAGGACTCGCATGCGCAGCGGTGACGCGAGTGCGCGTGCGCGACGCTGTTGCTCGGCATCCTCCTTCGTTTTGTCGACGTCCGGCATTGGCCCAGTCTAGGCGAAGAGGGGGGAGTGATTGACATTTCTCAATCGCATGCCATGATGGGCGGATGACCACCGTTGAACCAGTACGTCGAGCCCCCGGATTCCTGTGGCTGTGGGGCGGCCAGGGCGTCAGTATCTTCGGTGAGCAGTTCACTGAGCTCGCTATTCCTGTGCTCGCGGTGACACTGCTTCACGCCCTGCCATGGCAACTCGGCATCCTGAACGCGGCGGCCACCGCGGCGTTCCTCGTTGTCGGGCTGCCGGCCGGGGCGTGGGTCGACCGGTGGATGAAACGCCGCGTCATGATGACCGCGGATGTCGTCAGGATGGCGATCCTCGCGCTCATCCCGATCCTCTGGTACACCGGCCATCTCGAGATCTGGCACCTCTTCATCATCATTGCGATCTACGGCACCGCGAGCGTGTTCTTCGACGTCGCCTACCAGAGCTACATCCCGCTGCTCGTCAAGCCCGAACAGGTCGGCCCGGCCAATTCGACGCTGGAGGCGACGGCCCAGGTCGCGCGCATCGGAGGACCCGGTCTCGCCGGCGCCCTGCTCGGCATCGTCAGCGCGCCCGGCCTGATCATCGCGGACTCCATCTCGTACGTCGTCTCGTTCGTCAGCCTGTCGCGCATCCGCGACCACGAGCAGCCGGCGGATGTCACCCAGCGGCAGTCCCTGTTCAAGGAGATCGGCGAGGGCGTGCGCTATGTGGCGGGGCAGCCCCTCATCCGCAGCGTCGCGGGCACCACCGCGACGTTCAACTTCTTCTCGTCGCTCGCATTCACCGTCTATCCGCTCTTCGCCCTGAACGAGCTGAAGATCGGACCGTTCGGCCTCGGTGTGACCCTCTCGGCGGGCGCTGTCGGTGGCCTGCTCGGCGCGATGGCCACTCCGCGCCTCGCCCGCTGGATCGGCGAGGGTCGCGTGATCATCGTCGCCGCGATCGTGAGCGGAGCGGTGTTCGCGCTGGTGCCGGCGGCGGCTCTGCTCCACGGCCCGGCGGCGGTCGTCGAGCTGTCCATCGCGGAGTTCATCAACTCGTTCTGTGTGCTGGTCTACAACATCACCCAGGTGACGATGCGGCAGCGGCTGTGCCCGCCGCGCCTGCTCGGTCGCATGAACGCATCCATCCGCTGCCTCGTCTGGGGGGTCATGCCGATCGGCGCGCTCGTCGGCGGCGGCATCGCGGGCGGCATCGGCGTGGTGGCGACGCTGTGGATCGGCTTCGCGGGCGGCATGTGTGCGTTCCTGTGGGTGCTGTTCTCACCGCTGCGTCACCTGCGCGATCTGCCGGACGTTCCGAATCACGCCGATGCGCAGAACGACGAAGCGGCCACCGACATCCCGGGGGATGCGGCGGCCGCCTCTGAGCCCGGTACGACCGAGGCTCCGAAACTCGACTGAGGGTTCGGCTCGCGCGGCTAGGCGCGCGCTGCCCTGCCGAACAGCGTCTTCCAGGTCAGGCCGGCGATCAGTGCGCCGACGATCGGCGCGACGATGAAGACCCACAGCTGTGCGAGCGCGTCGGGTCCGCCGTAGATCGCCGTCGCGATCGAGCGGGCCGGGTTCAGCGACGCATTCGACACGGGGATCGAGATCAGCAGGAACAGCGCGAGCGCGAAACCGATCGCGATCGGCGCGAAGCCCGCCGTGGTCGAGCCGGGCGCCGTGACACCGAGGATGATCCAGAGGAACAACGCGGTGATGATGACCTCGATCAGGATGACCGACACGAGGTTGAAGCCGCCGGGGGAGTGGCTGCCCCAGCCGTTCGAGACGAAGCCGGCATCCATCTGCTTCTTGAGGTAGCCCGACGGGCCGCCCGCCGCGATGGCGACGAGCAGTGAGGACGCGACGACGCCGCCGACGATCTGCGCGACGATGTATGGCACGACATCTCGCCAGAGCATGCGGCCGGCGGCCGCGGCACCGATGGTGACGGCCGGGTTGAAGTGGCCGCCCGAGATCGACCCGACCGCATAGGCGGAGGCCATGACGGCGATGCCGATCGCGATGGCGACCGGGAACGGCCCCGTCGTCGGCGAGAGGTAGAGAGCGGTGCCGATGACGGCGAAGACGAGCACGAACGTGCCGAACGCTTCGGCGATGAGGCGGGGGAGCAGTGCCGGCGACGCGGCGGTTGGCTGGGCCATGATCGAGGGTGAACCTTTCCTGTGTGATTCCTGATCGGGTTCTTCACCCGAGGGTATCGGTTCGGCGGGCCGGGCTAGAGACGCCCTGCCGCTTTGAGGGCGATATACCGGTCGGCCAGCGCAGGTGGGAGGTCCTGCGGGGTGCCCGTGACGACCTCGGCTCCGAGCTGCCGGATGGCCGCCGAGACGCGGATCACGTCGAGCAGCGCGCGTTCGGCCGCTGCCGCGCGGTAGATGTCGCCGCGGTCCGTGCGGGTCGCCGCCGCCTCGACGGTCTCCGGATCGGTGACGGACGACACGATCACGGTGTGCTTGCGGGCGAGCTGCGGCAGCACCGCGAGCAGGCCGCGCGCGGCGCCGGGGGAGTCGATGGATGTCGCGAGTACGACGAGGGCGTGCTGGGACGTCACTCCGCGCACGAGCCCTGGCACGGCGGTCCAGTCCGTCTCGATCAGCTCGGGGTCGACCGGTGCCATGGTGTCGACCATGCGGGACATCAGGTCGGCTCCGGTCGCACCCTGCACCCGCCCGCGCACGCGCTGGTCCCAGATGACGAGGTCGACGCGGTCACCGGCCCGCGAGGCCAGCGCGGCGAGCAACAAGGCGGACTCGTAGGCGGTGTCGAGGCGCGGCTCGCGGTCGATGCGCGCCGCCGAGGTGCGCCCGCTGTCGACGACGATGACGACGCGACGATCCCGCTCCGGGCGCCAGGTGCGCACGACGAGGCTCGGCCCACCCTGCACGGGGTCGACCCGGCGAGCCGACGCGCGCCAGTCGAGCGATCGCACGTCGTCCCCGCGCACGTACTCGCGCAGTGAGTCGAACTCGGTGCCCTGGCCGCGGATCATGACGCTCGTGCGTCCATCGAGCTCGCGCAGCCGGGCCAGTCGCGATGGCAGGTGCCGACGCGAGTTGAACGGCGGCAGCACGCGGATGGCCGCGGGCGCCGTGATGGTGGCCTGGCGCGCGGCGATGCGCAGCGGCCCGTACGACCGAATCGTGACCTGCCCGGACAGCCGTTCGCCCCGGCGGAACGGGGTGAGGATGGTGGTCGCCATCCGTCGCTCACCGGCCGGGATGGTGAGCGGATGCCGCGTCTGCGCCGCCCCCGCGGACGGCTGCCAGGCATCCCGCAGCAGCCCGCGGATGGTGCGTCGCCCGGTGTTGGTGACGAACACCTCGACGCGCACGGTCTCGCCGAGTCGCACGCGCGCGGGCACGGTGCGCGAGATGCGCACGGCCCGCGGCGAGCCGGCGACGAGCAGGTCGATGACGGCGAGCACGACGACGAGCCCGAGCCACGCGAACAGCACCCACAGCTGTCCGATGGCGATCACCGGGACCGCCCCGATGCCGAGCAGGACGACGAAGCGTCCGGTCACACTCACGAGTCGACGCCCCTTTAGATCGGCACCTGGACCTGCTGCAGCACCGCGCGCAGGATGGTGTCGGCGCTGACGCCCTCGAGTTCGGCCTCCGGACGCAGCTGGATGCGGTGCCGCAGCACCGGCAGCACCATGGCCTGGACGTGATCGGGTGTGATCGCGTCGAACCCGTTCAGCCACGCCCACGACTTCGCAGCGCCGAGCAGGGCCGTGGTTCCGCGCGGGCTCACACCGAGCTTGACCGACGGGCTCTGGCGCGTGGCGCGAGCGAGGTCGACGGCGTAGCCGATGACATCCTGGCTCGCTCCGACCTTCGCGGCCGCCGCCTGTGCCGCCGCGAGCTGCGCCGCGTCGAGCACCGGCGTGACGCCGGCCGCCTCGAGGTCGCGCGGGTTGAACCCGGTGGAGTGGCGCGTGAGCACCTCGACCTCGGCCGTGCGCTCGGGCAGGTCGAGGATCAGCTTCATCAGGAACCGGTCGAGCTGGGCCTCGGGCAGCGTGTAGGTGCCCTCGTACTCGACGGGGTTCATGGTTGCCGCGACCATGAACGGCACGGGCAGCTTGCGCGTCTCGCCGTCGACGGAGACCTGCCGCTCCTCCATCGCCTCGAGCAGGGCCGACTGCGTCTTCGGCGGAGTGCGGTTGATCTCGTCCGCGAGCAGGATGTTGGTGAACACCGGTCCGGCGCGGAACTCGAACTCGCCCCGTCGCGCGTCGTAGACGAGCGAACCGGTGACGTCACCCGGCATCAGGTCGGGAGTGAACTGCACGCGCTTCGATTCGAGGCTGAGGCTGCGACTCAGCGTGCGGATGAGCAGCGTCTTCGCCACACCGGGCACGCCCTCGAGCAGCACGTGGCCGCCGGAGAGCAGCGCGATCATGAGCCCGGTGACGGCGGAGTCCTGGCCGACGACGGCCTTGCCCACTTCGGCGCGCACTCGGGAGAAGGCCTCACGAAGTTCTGAGTCGGTCATCTACGTCATTCTTCCTGTTCTCGTCATGGTCTGGTCGCCGTGGCGGTGCGCTTCTCGAGATCGAGGAGGGCATCCGAGAGGCGCACGAGGTCGGCATCCGTTCGCGGCGTGGTGTCGATGAGGATGCCGCGCACGGCATCCCGCGAGTCTCCGGTGGCCGCACACACCGCACCGACGATCTCGTCGACGGTAGCCCTGCGACTGAGCCCGCAAGTCGTGGCGAGGCGCGACAGCGTGCCGATGCGCAGCGCGTCGATCACGTGCAGGCGTGCGGATGCCTTCTGGTAGAGACGTGCGCGACCCTCCGTCGTCTCGTTGGCGCGAACGAACACGGGCAGGCGTTCGACCACGATGGGGCCGAGCCGCCGGCCCCGCCAGAACGCGGCGGCGAGCCCGGTGATGGCGGCGAGAGCGATCAGCAGTCCGACCCACGGCGGGTTCGGGATCACGCCGTCGACGGTCGCGTGGTAGTCGGCGAACGACGGCAGGTACCAGACGAGATGTTTCTCGTGGCCGAGCAGGCCGAGCGCGAACGCCGCGTTGCCGGCGCGCAGGATCGAGCCGTTGGTGAACATGGTCGCCGAACCCAGCACGCTCACGGCGCCCTGGGCGGAGTCGAGCCGCACGAAACCGTAGGCTCCGTCGGTTCCGAAGCAGCTGGTGCCGTCGGCGCCGGAATCCAGCCGGTACTCCTTGCCGAGCCCCGCGACCGAACCGGCGCGCACGGCCGGCTGGTAGTCGCAGTCGGCCTTTCCGACCGACGGAGCGAAGCCTGCCGCGTGCACGGAGGGTGCGAGTTCCCGCAGCTGGGCGAAGCTCGGCTCGATGAGCACGATCTCGGCCGCGGTATCGCTCAACTGGTCGAGCTGGTCGCTCTTCAGAATGCCGCCCTTGTCGTAGAGGACGATCGTGGTCTCGGTCGGGGCCGCACTCGCGTCGTCGAGCGCCTTCGTGAGCGTGCGCGGTGTCGAGACGTCCACGCCGTCCTGGCGGAGCACCTGCAGAAGGGCCTTCGCGCCGACGGGCTTCGGATTGGTGCCGGAGAGTCGTGCGGTGCTCGCCGGGGATCCCGTGAGCCCGATGATGAGCACGGCGAAGATCGCGAGGATGACGACGATCACGACCCAGAACACGAGCCGGCGCAGCGTGCTGCGAACCCGCGGCGTCGCGACCTCGGAGTTCTCTTCGCCGATCGTGCGGCGCGCCTCGGTGGAGATGCTCACGAGGTCGCCTCCTCGAGCTCTGCCATGCTGAGGGCTCGTGCGTGCCGCAGATCGTCGTCGAGTGCGCTCACAGCGCGGTACTCGGCTTCGGTGCCCGCGCCGCCCAGATAGCGAACGCCGTCGAAGGAGTCCGCGGCAGCGGCGAGGCGCTGCGAGAAGTCGGGGAAAGCCGCGCCCGCCTGCGACGCGAAGCCGTGCGCGGTCGTTCCCGGGAAGGTCATGACGATGGTGCGCTCGCTGAGTGCTCGCGCGATCGCCCGGAACTGTTCCGCGATCGCGGTGGCCCAGTCCCCGGATGCCGCCGCGGCAACAGCTGCACGCCGCATCGCCTGCGACGGCCGGTCGTCGTCCTCTCCGAACAGCGCGCCGGCGACCTTGCTGCGTCGATTCAGCCGAGGGAGACCGAAGACAATAAACGCGATCACGACGACGACGACCACGACGAGGATGATGGCGATCGGCACGAAGTTGATTGCCGGCACACCCGGCGCGCCCGCGTGCTGCGGGAACAACGATTGCAGCAGGTTCTGCAGCCAGTCGCGGATGTAGTCGAGCAGCGTGGGCTGCGCCTGCTGGTATTCCGGCTTCGACAGCTCGTTCTGCAACTGCTGGTGCGCGTGCTCCGAGGTCGGGTCGAGCGGCGGCGTATCAGCGCCGAACACCCGGGAAATGGTGGGGATCACGGCACCTGCGCCGGCGTCGTGAACGGGTCGTCAAGGTCGGTGGCTCCGGCGGCGCGCGCGTCCACATACTGGATGAGCCCGAGGTCGAGCCCTTCTCGCCGGATGCGCAGGTCGACGTAGAGAAGCGCGACACTCGCCGCGAACACGACGGACAGCACGGTCATCACGATCGCGTCAACACCGCCCGAGATCCAGGAGAAGGTGGACAGGCCACTCAACTGATCGGCGACACTGGTGCCGGTCGGATGACTCGTCGTGATGAGAAGCACGCCGATGAACTGGATCGGCCCCTGGATGATCTGCTGCGCGACGTAGACGATGAACGACACCAGCAGCTCGATGCCGAACACCCGCCAGAACGACTTGCGAGTGAGACGCCAGGAGCGGCCGATCGCCTTGCCGAGGGTCATCCGCTCGACCATGAGGATCGACGGCACCATCGAGAGCTTCGTGAGCAGCCAGATGAGCAGCACCGCCGCGCCGAGGAAGATCACGATGCTGCCGACGATCGAACCGCCGATCGACCCGCCGTTCTGGCTCGCGACGGCCAGGCCGATGAGCACGGTGACCAGTGCGATGACGACGATCGAGAACACGATGACGGATGCGACGACCGCCACCGACCAGCCGACGAGGGCGCCGATGCGGCGGCCGCGACCCGCGAAGAAGGCGCGGATAGGCAGGCGTTCGCCGATGGCTCCGCTGGAGACATCCAGTGAGACGAAGCCCTGGAGCACCCCGCGGCCGATATAGACGAGCGCGATTCCCGCGAATGCGGACAGGTCGGCGAGCAGCAGCCCGCTCACCTGGTTCGGCGAGGACTGCTGGCCGCTGGCGAGGCGGCCCAGCGACTGGCTGAGCGTGCCGACGAGGTTGCTCGTGAGGAGCACGGTCACGAGCGACGAGATGACGCTGATGACGAGCGAGATCAGCAGGATCGGCTGCGGATTGCGGCGAAGGATGCGGAACGACGCCCCGAGCATGACGCCGAGCGTGAGCGGCGCGAGGGGGATGAGCCCCGGCTTCGGCGGTGGGGTCCACGCGCCGGGCGCCTGGGCATATGCCATCGGGGGCATACCGCCGAACGGGGCAGCCTGGGTGGGGGCGTATCCCACCGGGACCGCGCCGGGAGGCGGGGGCGGAGGCAGCGGAGCGCCGAATACGGGCGTCATGGCAGCGGGCGGCGCGGGAGCCGGCTGGGTCGGCGGCACCGGTGCAAGCCCAGGTTCGTCGCCGCTGGGCGATGCCCACCCGTTGCTCGATGTCACGCGCTTCCCATCCCGAAGGTGTGTGTATTGCTGTGCATCAGTCGCCTTATGCACACTCCGGTTTATGCTTTCACACTCGACTACTGTTAGCGAGAAGCTCTCCACGGGAGCCACGCCCCAATAATGAGGACCATGAACGCGAGAATTCTCGTTGTCGACGACGACACCGCCCTGGCGGAGATGATTGGCATCGTGCTGCGCACAGAGGGCTTCGAGCCGGTCTTCTGCGCGGACGGCAACGAGGCCGTCGCAGCCTTCCACGCCTCGAGCCCCGACCTCGTGCTGCTCGACCTGATGCTGCCCGGAATGGATGGCATCGAGGTGGCCACCCGCATCCGCGAGGAGTCCGGCACGCCGATCATCATGCTGACCGCGAAGAGCGACACTGCGGATGTCGTGAAGGGGCTCGAGTCCGGCGCGGACGACTATGTCGTCAAACCGTTCAATCCGAAGGAGCTCGTCGCCCGCATCCGCACTCGGCTGCGGCCGGCGTCGCACACCTCGGCGGATGTCCTTCACGTCGGCGACCTGGTGCTGGATGTCGCGGGCCACGAGGTCCGCCGCGGCGAGACCCGCATCAACCTCACCCCGCTCGAGTTCGACCTGCTGCTCGCGCTCGCCGTGAAGCCGCAGCAGGTGTTCACGCGCGAAATGCTGCTCGAGCAGGTCTGGGGCTACCACTACAAGGCCGACACCCGCCTCGTGAACGTGCACGTGCAGCGGCTCCGCGCCAAGGTGGAGCACGACCCCGACAACCCGCGCATCGTGATGACCGTCCGCGGCGTCGGATACCGCGCCGGGGCGCTCGCCTAGCGACCCATGCGTGACTTCGACTGGCGCAGCTGGGTCAGCCGGGTGCTGCGTCTCTGGCGGTCGTCGCTGCAGTTCCGTACGGTCGCGACCACCATCCTGCTGTCGGCCGTCGCGGTCGGGATCATCGGCGCGTACGTGTCGATCAGCGTCGGCACCAACCTGTTCCACTCCCGGACGCAGCAGCTGCTCGCGCAGGCGGACCGCGCGACCAGCCTCGTGCAAACGCTGTTCAACTCGACCAACGGCCAGGGAGCGACCACCACGACCGAGTCGGCCGCCACGACCGCGTACAGCGACGTGCTGCAGTCGAGCGCCAACACGTCCGGCACGCTGATCGCGATCCTGCGCAGTCCGAACCAGACCGGACCGCACGTGCCGAACGACGTCGCGACACCACCCGGCCCGGAGGCGACGAAACTCATCTCCGCCGAACTGCGGCACAAGGTCGAGTCGACGCGCGACCAGGCGACACGCGTGTATTGGCAATCCGTTTCGATCCCGCACGCCACCGGTGGCGGCAGCGACCCTGGCATCGTCATCGGCTCGACCGTGAAGCTGCCGAACTCGGGCAATTACGAGCTGTACCTCATCTACAACCTGCGCGACTCGCAGCAGACGCTCGATTCGTTGCAGAGCACGCTGCTGATCGGCGGCCTTGCGCTCATCGCCCTCATCGGCGCCGTGACGTACATCGTCGTGCGCCTCGTCGTCGGGCCGGTTCGACTGGCCGCCGAGACCGCGGAGAAGCTCGCGGCCGGTGAGCTCGAGCGCCGCATCCCGGAGCGCGGCGACGATGTGATCGCGACACTGGCCCGGTCGTTCAACGGCATGGCCGACAGCCTGCAGCAGCAGATCGTGCGGCTCGCGACGCTCTCGCAGGTGCAGCAGCGTTTCGTGTCGGACGTCTCGCACGAGCTGCGCACACCGCTGACCACCATCCGGCTCGCCGGCGACGTGCTGTACGACCAGCGTGAGACGTTCCCGCCCGCGACGGCCCGCACCGCCGAGCTGCTGCGCACGCAGGTGCAGCGGTTCGAGATCCTGCTCGCCGACCTGCTCGAGATGAGCCGGTACGACGCCGGCGCGGTGGAGCTCGAGACCGAGCCGACCAATCTCGTGCGCCTCGTCGAGGATGCCGTCGAATCCGTCGCATCCCTCGCCGACACCAAGGGATCGAAATTGAAGGTGATCGCTCCCGGCGGCTACTTCGAAGCGGATGTCGAGGCACGTCGTGTGCGCAGGATCCTTCAAAATCTGCTGGGCAACGCGATCGACCACGGCGAGGGCAAACCGATCGTCGTGTACGTCGACAGCAACGCGACGGCGGTCGCGATCGCCGTGCGCGACTATGGAATCGGGATGTCGACGGCCGCGATGGAGCGCGTGTTCGACCGCTTCTGGCGCGCCGACCCGTCGCGGCAGCGCACGACCGGCGGCACGGGCCTCGGCCTCGCGATCTCGCTCGAGGATGCCGCGCTGCACGGCGGATGGCTGGAAGTGTGGAGCGCTCCCGGACAGGGCTCATGTTTCCGGCTTACGCTGCCACGACAGCGAGGCGACGTTCTCCGCACGTCGCCGCTGGAGCTGCCGCCCGACGAGCCATTGGGGGATGACGATGCGTAGTCGCGTGTGGGCGGCCGTCGCCGGTGCCGCCGTGCTCGCGGTGGGGCTGGCGGGATGCGTCGGCATCCCCGCGTCCGGGTCCGTGAACCCAGGGCCGGTCGTCGGCGCCGCCGACTCCGAATCCGGAGCGCAGCTGCCCTCGAAGCCGCCGAAGGGCGCGAGCAGGAACGAGATCCTGACCGACTTCATGCAGGCCGTCGTCGCCCCCGACAGCGACTACGGGATTGCGCGCGCCTACCTGACGCCGGCCGCCGACCGCAAATGGGATCCGACGAAGAGCGTTCTCATTCGCGAGGGCGCGCCGCAGACCCAGTCGGAGCCCGACGGCAGTATCACCTACAACGTCACCACCAAGGCGAGCATCGACGGGTCGGGTATCTACTCCGAGCAGTCGGTTACGGCGAGCCAGCCGCTGTCGTTCTCGTTCCAGAAGGTCGGCGGCCAGTGGCGCATCAGCTCGCTCGCCGACGGCATCGTGATCTCGCGCGCGAACTTCTCCGACTCGTTCGTGCAGCAGCCGCTGTACTTCTACGACCCGACGTACAGCTACCTGGTTCCGGATGTGCGCTGGTTCCCGCCGGGCTCGACCATGGCGACCAGGGTCGTCAACGCGCTCCTCGCCGGCCCGTCGTCGCCCCTGCAGGGTGGCGTCGTCGTCTCGGCGTTCCCGCAGGGCGTCAAGCAGCAGCGGGCGGTCGAGCTCGCCTCGAGCACGGCGACCGTCGACCTGTCGGCGGATGCCGCGTCCGTGAAGGCTCCACAGCAGGCTCGGATGCTCCGCCAGCTGCAGGAGAGCCTGTCGTCGTCGGGCAACATCTCCGCAGTCGCGATCGACGTGGGCGGCGCGCCCCTGCAGGTCACACAGCATGTGACGACCGCAGCGGCGCTCGCGATCAGTTCCGAACCGCTCGTTGTCTCGGGCAAGAAGTTCGGCTTCTCACCGAAACTCACCGACATCGGCAGGCTGTCGTCGCAGATCGTCTCGCTCGATCCTTCCGCGGTATCCGTCTCACGCAAACAGACCGGGGCAGCAGTGCTCGCGGCGGGCGGCGTCTACCAGGTGTCGTCGTCGTTGGCGGTGCCGAGGCTGGTCGACGCGCGGCGGCACCTCATCGCGCCATCCATCGATCCCTTCGGCTACATCTGGTCGGTGCCGTCGACATCGCCGACGCAGATCCGCGTCACGAGTCCGGCGGGGCAGGTGCAGGCCATCACGTCGCCGGTCGGCGCGGGAGCGCGCATCGTTTCGCTGCAGGTCTCGCACGACGGCACACGGCTTCTCGCTTACCTCCGCACGGCATCGGGCCCCCTGCTCGCCGTGGTCGGAATCGTGCGAACCAATGGCAGCGCTCCGACCGGGTTCGGGTCGCCCGTGCTCCTGCCGGTGTCGAGCGCGACGCCGGTGGATGCCACCTGGGTCGATGCGGGGTCGGTCGCCACCCTCGGCACGACCGGCGGCCACGACGCGGTGACGACATACACGATCGGCGGAACAGCAGGCGACACCTCGATCCCCGTCGGTGCCGCGCATATCGTCGGGGGCAGCGGAATCGCGTTCCTTCGGCTCATCACGGACTCCGGCCAGGTGCTCCAGCTCCGGTCGAGCGGATGGCAGGAACTCGGCATCACCGCGAGCGTTCTCGCGACCCAGCAATAGGGTTATCCACAGGCTCCTGCTGGCAGTAGACCGATCTGTAGACGCATGGCATGCTGTCCGGATGGCCTGGAAAGTCGCAGCGGCGCTGCTCGATGCGCTCGCAGCACTTTCGCCCATCGATTGCGCCGGATGCGGCAGTGCCGACCGGGGTCTCTGCGACGACTGCAGGGCGCGGCTCTCGCCGGCGGTGACGCCGCGCACCCTGTCCGACGGCACCACGATCTTCACCTCGCTGCGCTACGAGGGTGTGGCCAGGCAGACGCTGCTCGCCTTCAAAGAGAGCGGGCGCACGGATGTCGCGAGGCCACTCGGCCTCGCCCTCGCGCCCGCGCTTGCCCGGGCCATCGCGCATGCGTCCGCCGATCACACGGCCGCCGGGCAGTCGGGCGTCGAGATCGTCACGGTTCCGACGAGCCGGGCGGCGTGGCGTCGCCGTGGCTACGACCCCGTCTCGCTGCTGTGCCGCCGGGCCGGCATCGAGGTAGCGAAGGTGCTCGTGCACGATCGCGCGACGTCCTCGCAGAAGACGCTCGGCGCCGACAGCCGCGAACGGAACCTGCGCAACTCGATGCGCGCGAAAGGCCCACTCGCGGGCCGGAGATTCCTGCTCGTCGACGATGTCGTCACCACCGGATCGACCTTCTTCGAGGCCGCTCGCGCACTGCGCGACGCCGGCGGTGAAGTCGTCGGTGGGGCCGCTCTCGCGTTCACTCCGAAGATGTTCGGGGCGAATCGTACGACTCTCATGACTCTCTTATAAGACTCCGTGACAACTCCAGCGAGCGGGTCTACGGTGGGGGAAAAGGCTAGGAGGTCACCGTGGAACTAACCATCACCGGACAGGGCCTGGGGGTCACCGATCGCTTCCGCGAGTACGCGACGGAGAAGGCCGACAAGGTCTCTCACCTCGCCGAGCGGGCGATCGCGCTCGAGATCAAAGTGTGCCGCCACCACGAGAAGTCGACCGGCCCTTCCGGCGACGACCGCGTCGAGCTCACCCTGATCGGACCGGGACCGATCGTGCGCGCTGAGTCCGCGGGCAGCGACAAGTACGTCGCTTTCGACCTGGCGATCGACAAGCTCGTCGAACGCATCCGCCAGGCCAAGGACCGCAAGAAGGTGCACCGCGGCAAGCATCGTCCGGTGTCGCTTCGCGAGGCGTCATCCGCCGGGTTCGATGTCGTCGACATCACCCCGGCATCCGCAGACCTGCTCGAGAAGGTGTCGACCGGATCCATTCCGATCAACAACGGGGAGCCCGAAGAAGAGGTGTACTCGCCGGTCGTCATCCGCGAGAAGACCTTCCCGGCCGAGCGCATGTCGACCGAGGACGCCGTCGACCGTATGGAGCTCGTCGGCCACGACTTCTTTCTCTTCATCGAGGCGTCGTCCGGCCGGCCGAGCGTGGTCTACCGCCGCAAGGGCTGGGACTACGGGGTGATCGGTCTCGACGAACAGCTGGATGCGGTGCCCGAGACACTCGCGGCGGTGCGCCGCTAGGTGCCAGCACTCACCCATCGGGGATTGGTAGCATAACGAGGCTGTAACAACGGCGTGCACTTCGCCGTACAGTCACGCGTGCAATCAACTGTGGGAGTAAATCGGTGGCCAACGTTCTCGAACGCGCGCTTCGCGTCGGTGAGGGTCGACTTCTTCGTCGCCTCAAGCACTACGCAGAGGCGATCAACCAGCTCGAAGACGACTTCAAGTCGCTGACCGACGACGAACTGCGCAACGAGACCGTCGAACTGCGCGAGCGCTACGCGAACGGGGAGACACTCGACGACCTCCTGCCGGAGGCGTTCGCCGCCGTGCGCGAGGCCGCCGTGCGCACGCTCGGCATGCGTCCGTTCGATGTGCAGCTCATGGGCGGCGCGAACCTGCATCTCGGCAACATCTCCGAGATGAAGACCGGCGAGGGCAAGACCATCACCGCGGTGCTGCCCGCCTACCTGAACGCCCTGGCGTCGCGCGGCGTGCACGTCGTGACCGTCAACGACTACCTGGCCAGCTACCAGTCGGAGCTGATGGGCCGCATCCTGCGCGCGCTCGGCATGTCGACCGGTGTCATCCTCGCCGGCCAGACTCCCGAAGAGCGTCGTGAGATGTACGCGGCGGATGTCACTTACGGCACGAACAACGAGTTCGGCTTCGACTACCTGCGCGACAACATGGCGTGGCAGGCGAGCGAGATGGTGCAGCGCGGCCACTTCTATGCGGTCGTCGACGAGGTCGACTCGATCCTCATCGATGAGGCGCGCACGCCGCTCATCATCTCGGGGCCCTCGTCGGGCGAGGCGAACCGCTGGTTCACCGAGTTCGCCAACATCGCAACGCGCCTCGTACCCGAAGTCGACTTCGAGGTCGACGAGAAGAAGCGCACCGTCGGCGTGCTGGAGCCCGGCATCACCAAGGTCGAGGACTACCTCGGCATCGACAACCTGTACGAGTCGGCGAACACCCCGCTCATCTCGTTCCTCAACAACTCGATCAAGGCGCAGGCGCTGTTCAAGCGCGACAAGGACTACGTCGTGATGAACGGCGAGGTGCTCATCGTCGACGAGCACACCGGTCGCATCCTTGTCGGTCGCCGCTACAACGAGGGCATCCACCAGGCCATCGAGGCCAAGGAGCGCGTCGAGGTCAAGGCCGAGAACCAGACGCTCGCGACCGTGACGCTGCAGAACTACTTCCGCCTCTATAAGAAGCTCGCGGGCATGACCGGTACCGCCGAGACCGAGGCCGCCGAGTTCATGGCGACATACAAGCTCGGTGTCGTTCCGATTCCGACCAACAAGCCGATGATTCGCAAGGACCAGCCCGACCTCGTCTACAAGAACGAGGAGTCGAAGTTCGCGCAGGTGGTCGAAGACATCGTCGAGCGTCACGCGGCGGGCCAGCCCGTGCTCGTCGGAACAACGAGCGTCGAGAAAAGCGAGTACCTGTCGAAGATGCTCGCGAAGCGCGGCGTGCGGCACGAGGTGCTCAACGCGAAGAACCACGCGCGCGAGGCATCCATCATCGCCCAGGCCGGTCGCCTCGGCGCCGTGACCGTCGCCACCAACATGGCCGGTCGTGGAACCGACGTCATGCTCGGCGGCAACGCCGAGTTCCTCGCCGTCGCCGAGATGAACGCGAAGGGCTACAGCCCGATCGATACTCCCGACGAGTACGAGGCCGAATGGGACAAGGTCTACGAGGGCGTCAAGGAGGCCGTCGCGAAGGAGGCCGAGAAGGTCGTCGAGGTGGGCGGCCTCTACGTGCTCGGCACCGAACGCCACGAGTCGCGCCGCATCGACAACCAGCTGCGCGGCCGTTCCGGTCGTCAGGGCGACCCCGGCGAGAGCCGCTTCTACCTCTCGCTGCAGGATGACCTGATGCGCCTGTTCAACAGTGGTGCGGCCGAGGCGCTGATGAGCCGCAGCGGGGTGCCGGACGACATCGCCATCGAGTCGAAGGTCGTCAGCCGTGCCATCCGCAGCGCGCAGGCGCAGGTGGAGGGCCAGAACGCGGAGATCCGCAAGAACGTGCTGAAGTACGACGATGTTCTGAACCGTCAGCGCGAGGCGATCTACAGCGACCGCCGCCACATCCTCGAGGGCGACGACCTGCAGGATCGCATCCAGAAGTTCCTCGAGGATGTCGTCTCCGAGGTCATCGACGCCCACACCGGCGACGGTCACAGCGACGACTGGGATTTCGAGGCCCTCTGGACCGAGCTGCGCACGCTGTACCCGATCTCCCTCACCATCGACGAGGTGCTGTCGGAGGCGGGAAGCCGCGGGCGGGTGACCGATGAATTCCTTCGCAAGGAGATCCTCTCCGACGCGAAGATCGCCTACCAGCGCCGCACGGAGGCCCTCGGGGAGCCCGCGATGCGCGAGCTCGAGCGCCGAGTGGTGCTGTCGGTCATCGACCGGCGCTGGCGCGACCACCTCTACGAGATGGACTACCTGAAAGACGGGATCGGCCTGCGGGCGATGGCCCAGCGCGACCCGCTCGTCGAGTACCAGCGCGAAGGCTTCGCGCTGTACCAGCAGATGATGGGGTCGATCCGCGAGGAGTCGATCGGCTTCCTGTTCAACCTCGAGGTCGAGGTGAGCGGCGGCGACGCGACGGCCGCGATCCCGACGGTCGAGGCCCGCGGTCTCGGCCAGAGCGGTGCGCCGACCGAGCGCCTCAGCTACTCGGCGCCGAGCGCGGACAACCAGGGTGAGGTCGAGGTGCGCAACCAGCGCGGCCAGATCGAGCGGGCCGCAACGCAGCGTGCGCAGCAGGCCGCAGCCCAGCAGGCGGCAGCGCAGCAGGGGCAGCAGCAACAGCAGCAGCCCCAGCAGGGCGAACAGCGTGGAGCGTTCGGCCAGCGCGTAGACCCGAATGCGGCACCTCCGGCGAACCGTGCGGAGCGCAGGGCGCAGGAACGCAAGAAGTAGCCCCGCTCGCTAGAGCACGTTGATCGCGCTCGCGCGCCAGCGCGAGTCGAGCCCCTCCAGGCGGATGGCGACGGCCCGCGTTCGCGCGCGGCCGCGCACAACGACGACGGCCTCGACGACGCCATCGCGCGGTTCGGTGATGATGGTCGACCCGAGCGTGAACGTCGGCCGGGTCACCTTCTGCCCTCGCGCCTGCCGCGCACGAGTGGAGAGAACGACGCGCTTCAGCAGGTGACGGTAGACGTCATCCGTGACCCAGCGCGCCAGCTGCTCGAGGTCGCGCGCACCGGCGAGCACCTCGATGACGCAGCGCGTGAGGTTCTCGAGCAGCGGTGCGGGATCGGGCAGCGTCGCGCTGGACGCGGGCTGGTGGCCGAAGTACTCGACGATGTCGATGCGGCCGCGCCCTGTGCCGCGCGGGGTTTCGGGTCGCTGCGAGCCGGTGGCCCGGGCGGCGGCTGGGTTGGTCATACGTTCTCCAGGTTTCGTGCACGACACATGGGACGCAGGCTTGAGGAGCCATGCGCCTGAACGGGGCCGATACACACTTAAGCAGACGGGCCGGTCGAGCGCCATGCCCCCGCCCGGGGGCTCGGGATAACTTATGCTCGACTTGTGCAGCAGTCGGGCCCGCGATCGACTCCGGCGATCCGCACGTGGCTGGTCATCTTCATCGTCTGCCTGGCGATCAGCGGCATCACCGCGTTCCCGCTCGAGAGCGAGCTGCGACTCGCGGCCGGCATCCTGGGCGGGCCGGCGCATCCGATCGCGGTCGCCATTCCCGGATTCATCGACTGGATCGATCGTGTGCGCGACGCGGTCATCGCGACGAACACGCGCTACCCGTTCATCTTCTACGGCACCGACTGGCTGGCCTTCGCGCACCTCGTCATCGCTATCGCGTTCTTCGGGCCCCTGCGTGATCCCGTGCGAAATATCTGGATCGTCCAGTGGGGGATGATCGCCTGCATCGCGGTCATCCCGCTCGCGGCGATCGCGGGATCGATCCGCGGCATTCCGCTTGGCTGGCAGGTCATCGACATGTCGTTCGGCATCGTGGGGATCATCCCGCTGCTGATCGTGTACCGGCTGATCCGCCGTTTCGAGCGTTCGCGCGCGACCTCGTCGGCGGCTGCCGCTGTGGATAACTAGAGCGGCCGTCGCTGGCCCCTGCGAGCCTTCACGGATGCGCTGGGACGACCTCTTCGACGACCTCGAAAGCCAGCTCGAACAGGGCATCACCGCCGAGGAGTCCGACCTGCTCGCCGAGGAGGAGCGGCTGCGGCTCGCACGGCTCGGCCTGCGCGACCGCATCGCTGCGATCGGCGAGCGTGCGCCCGACCACGCCCGCGACATCCGGCTCACGCTCGCCGACGGCTCCTTGATCCGGTTTCGCCCGACGGGGTTCGGCCGCGACTGGTTCTCGGGAGACATGATGGATGGCGCCGACCGTCGTCGTTCGGTGGTGCTCCCGCTCGCCGCCATCGCCGCCGCATCGCTGACCCACGCGCAGGTGCAGCCCAGCCTGACTCCTCCTGTCGTCGGCCGGGCGGCGCTGTCCGAAAGGCTCGGGCTCGCGTTCGTACTGCGCGACCTCTGCCGACGACGGCTTCCAGTCGAGCTGTGGCTGACAGGCTCGCGCACGTCACGCGATCCCGCCCGGGTGCACGGCACCATCGACCGTGTCGGCCGCGACCATCTCGATGTCGCCGTGCACGATGCCGACCGGCCGAGACGCACGGCCGAGGTCGACGAGTTTCGCGTCATCCCCTTCGCGGCGGTCGTTCTCGTGCGAGTCTGACGGGCCTCGCGCGACGCGCGCCCCCAGCGCGGCTATTCGAGCGTGCGCGGCGCGATCACCAGCTCCGGCAGGTCGCCGAAGTCGGTCTGGTTCCACAGCGCGATACGCCGGGTCTCTTCGTATTTGGCATCGATGAAGGCCTCGAGCACGGCGCCTTCGATGCGCCAGTGGCCGTGGCTGCCCAGCTTGATGGCGGGCAGTTCGCCGCCGCGCACCAGGGCGTACACCTCCGAAGCGGAGACGTTGAGCACCTCGGCGACGTCGGACACGGTCAGGAATCGGCCGTGCGGGGGCAGTGCTGCGGCATCCATGCCTCCGATTATGGAACTCCGGCGCACTCCGAAACCGGGCTGTGGATAACTTCTGCCGTGACGGCGGCCGACTCGTGACGATGGGCGCATGACCTCAGCACAGCAGCAGAAGCAGCGACGCATATGGTTCGATCCCCGGTTCGCGATCGGCATTGCGCTGGTGGTGCTGTCGGTCGTGGGCGTCGCCGGTGTCGTGTCCGCGGCGGCGGCATCCAGCCAGGTGCTGGCGGCGCGCCAGGCGCTCGTTCCGGGCCAGCACCTCACGGTCGACGACTTCGTCGCGACCAGCGTGCGCGCGGGGGCGATCGACCGCCTCTACCTCAGTCGCTCCGACATCCCGAGCGGGGGAGTGGTGGTGACCCGAGCGATTGCGAGCGGTGAACTGGTGCCGCGCTCGGCGGTGGGCAGCGTCGCATCCACGACCCTGCGCTCCGTCGTCGTGCCGGTCTCCACGGCGCTGTCGGCGTCGGTGCAGCAGGGCGCGCGGGTCGACCTGTGGTCGGCGGCGAAAGATTCTGGCGCGGATGACGCCGACGGAAACACCCCCGCGACCGGCGGTTACGACGCTCCGACGGTGATCGTCTCGTCGGCGATCGTCGTGCGGGTCATCGACCAGAAGGGGCTCGTACAGACCGGAACGGGCTCCGATGTGGAGTTGCTGGTGCCGTCGGCATCTACCGCCGACGTGCTGGATGCGGTCGCGAACGCCGCCGCGCTCAGCGTGGTTCCGGTCGACCTGCCGCTCGGTCGCTGATGCGTGTCGCACTGGGCGTTCCGCATCACCTCGAGGAGGGGCTGGCAGCACGCGCCGAACGCCACGGGCACGCGGTGGTGGTGCGCGCGGGCGACGCGGCGGAGCTCGCGCTGAACGTTGCGACGTCCCCGGTCGACGTCGCCATCGTCGCCGCGACCCCGACCCACGTGAGCGACTCGCTGCTCGCATCGTGTGACGAGGCGGGCGTGCGGGTCATCGGGCTCATCACCGACGACGCCGACCGCCGGCACGCGCGACTCATCGGACTCGGTGACACCGTGCTCGCCTCCTCCGACTGGGCCGACATCGAACGACTCCTGACGGTCGACCTTTCCAGCACATTGGGATCCTAAGCTTAGAATTCCACGTGGACAAGTTGTCGCG